>Ga0308164_10000137_pt1 | contig 201409 bp, 176 predicted proteins | sample PhyTR2_FD_201031 | JGI IMG/M metagenome (GOLD analysis project Ga0308164, IMG submission 201031) | Phyllosphere microbial communities from UC Gill Tract Community Farm, Albany, California, United States - DLSLT.R2 | ecosystem: Host-associated > Plants > Phyllosphere > Unclassified | place... | reverse complement strand
ATTCTCTTTTATTTAAATTTTCGGCGATATCTCATTAATTTTAAAAGTATTTTAACAGATTAGTGTTTTTTTTATAAATTGCGAAACAGGATCTGAAGTGATTCTGAAACAAATTTGAAAATAATATAAACCTTAAAAATTTATTTTTTGTGAGAAACTATAATGTACTAAAAATTGCTCCTGCGTTCTTACTGCTTGGATCAATGCTACATGCACAACAAACCACAGATACGGTGAAAAAAGAAGCCGAGATCGAGCAGGTTGTGCTGATTGGTTATGGTAAGCAGAAGAAATCTGATCTTACAGGATCTATTACTTCTATTACATCGAAGGATTTTAATGGTGGAGCTACTTCACCGGCTCAGCTGATCCAAGGAAAAACGCCTGGCGTACAGATTACCACAAACAGTGGAGCTCCTGGAGCTGGATCTTCCATCAGAGTGCGTGGAACTTCTTCACTAAACGGAAATAATTCGCCACTAATTGTGATTGACGGAGTTCCGCAGGATTTTTCAGGTGTCAATGGCGCCGCTGATCCTTTATCATTGATTAATCCGAACGATATAGAAACTTTTGATATTTTAAAAGATGCTTCTTCTACAGCTATTTATGGTAACAGAGCTACAAATGGTGTTATTTTGATAACGACCAAGAAAGGCAGCGCTGCGGGTAAGTTAAAGGTCAACTTATCTACTATTGCGTCTGTTTCTACAAAAATGGGAGAGGCAGATGTCCTGACTGGAGATGAGTTCAGAAATTTTGTGAACACTTATGCAGCCAACTCTTATAAAGAGAGATTAGGAACTGCTAATACTAATTGGCAGGATTTGATTTATCAGAAGGCGTGGGGAACGGACAATAATTTAGCTTTTTCTGGTGGAATAAAAGGTTTACCATACCGCTTATCATTGGGGTATAATGAGCAGAACGGTATCGTAAAGACCAATTCATTCAAAAGAACATCTGCAGGTTTAAATTTGAATCCAAAATTTTTCGATAATCATTTAACTGTAAATGTCAATTTAAAAGGAACTTTTACTGATAATAGATTTAATGACGGTGGGGTGATAAATAATGCTATTTATTTTGATCCTACTCAGCCGGTATATTCAGGGAATTCCAATTATGGAGGCTATTATGAATGGCTATTAGGAAGTACTTTAAACGCAAATGGTAATTCCAACCCTGTTTCTCTGCTAGAAGCAATTCATGATGTTTCCTCTGTTTGGAGAGGACTTGGAAATGTACAGTTAGACTACAAATTTCATTTTCTGCCAGATTTACATCTAAACGTGAATGCGGGTTATGATTATACGAAAAGTACTGGCCAGAAAAAAGTGGACGCATTGCTGCGTGCAGGCTTTAATGATAAAGGAAATGTCAGCCAGTACACAATGGAGAAAAAAAATAAACTTCTTGAGACGTATCTGAATTATGTTAAAAACATCGAAGCTATTAATACCAGCATAGATTTAACTGCGGGGTATGCTTATCAAGATTTTTATACAAGTATTCCGGGCGCGCTTACTTTCAGAGGTACAGGACTGAATACAGTTGCAAATAATTTTGAAACTGAAAACGTGTTACTGTCATTCTACGGAAGAGGTATTTTTGCAATAGCAAACAAATACATCATCTCAGCCTCCATAAGAAGAGATGGCTCGTCACGTTTCTACAACGGAACATTGGATAATGCTTGGGGTAATTTCCCGGGAGTTTCAGTAGCTTGGAAGCTAAAAGAAGAGAGTTTTCTTAAGAATATAAATGCGATAAGCAATCTTAAAATCCGTGCCGGTTGGGGGAAAACTGGACAGCAGGAATTAGGAATTGGTAACAATCCGAATAATTATCCTGCTTTTGCAGCATACAATTTGAGTTCGGCGGGTGCACAGTACCAATTTGCCAACAATTTCTACAGTATGTTTCGCGCAAATATCTACAATCCAAATTTGACTTGGGAAACTACAACTACCAAAAATTTGGGATTGGATTTTGGCTTTGCGAATAACAGAATTTCAGGTTCAATCGACCTTTTCCAAAAAGATACTGAAGATTTGCTGGTAGACTCACCAATAGCAGCAGGTGATTTGAGTAATCACAACCTGTTAAATGTTGGGACTATGCAAAATAAGGGTATTGAAGGATCAATCACAGTTATCCCTGTAAAATCAGAAAATACAACCTGGGAATTAAGTTTTAATGCGACACACTACAGTCCGAAAATCACGAATTTGCTAGCACAGGCCAATAACAGCTTCTTTATCCCTGTTGGTGGTATATCTGGCGGAAGTGGCAATACAATTCAGGCGCAGGCAGTTGGCTACGCACCCAATTCTTTTCTAGTATTTCAACAAGTATATGGTACTGATGGGAAGCCATTAGATGGCGTTTATGTAGATAGAAATGGAGATGGGCTTATTAATGCAAGCGATCAATACTATTACAAATCTACTACCCCAGATGCTATTTTGGGTTTTAATACAAAATTGACGCATAAAAATTGGGATTTTGGATTCAGCGCAAGAGCTGTTATAGGGAATTATGTATATAATAATCCAGCTTCAAATAGTTCTCTGCAATCTGCATCAACCAATGACTATCTACAAAACGTATACGCTTCCGCTGTAGATAATAAATTTTCCGTTCCAAGGTATTTTTCTGATCTTTTTGTCGAAAATGCCTCATTTTTAAGATTGGATAATGTTAATCTAGGTTATAATTTTGGAGATTTTCTTTCAAGAGGAAGCAATCTTAGAGTTTATGGAATGGCCAATAATGTATTTGTTATTACAAAATATTCAGGTATAGACCCAGAAGTTTTTAGCGGCATAGATAATGGCTATTATCAAATGCCAAGAGTCTATTCGTTAGGCTTTAATTTTCAATTTTAATCTTAAAAGTAATGAAATCAAATAAATTAATTTTCAAAAAAATTATTCCTGCAGTCGCAACCGGAATTTTATTGTTCTCAGCAATTTCCTGTGTTAATGATTTGGAAAAAACGCCTATTACAGATGTAACTTCAGTCAGTGTATTTTCTGACTTTGCTAATTACAACAGTGCTTTGGCTAAATTATATGGCGGTCTGGCGATGGGCGGCCAGGTTTCAGGAGATGGAGATTCTCCAAACTCTGATATTAATGGAATCAACGGAGGGTTTTCACAATACACCAGACTTCTATTTACAATGCAAGTCCTACCGACAGATGAGGCTGTTATAGGATGGAATGACGGTACATTACAAACCATTCACAAGATGACTTGGGATTCTTCCAATGAATTTATCAGCGGAATGTATTACAGAATTTATACTGAAATTGCTTTTTGTAATGAATTCATCAGAAATACTTCTGACGAGAAATTAGCATCTAATAATATTACAGGAGCAAATCTTACAGAGGCAAAGTTGATGCGTACAGAAGCAAGATTTTTGAGAGCGCAGTCTTATTATCATGCGTTGGACTTATTTGGAAATGTCCCGTTTGTTGACGAAACATTTTTGCCTGGTTCGACTGCTCCTCCACAAAGAATAGCACGAGCAGACCTCTTTAAATATGTGGAATCTGAATTACTAGCCTGCGCAAACGACTTGAAAGATCCTAGAACAAATCAGTATGGACGTGCAGATAAGGCAGCTGCGTGGTCATTGCTGGCAAGACTATATCTGAATGCTCAAGTTTATTCGGGAACTGCAAGAAATAATGATGTAATTACCTACACAGATAAGGTAATTTCAAGCGGATATTCGTTAAAGCGCCAAACAATTCAAGTACCAGATCCTAATAATCCCAATCAGCCTATTACAAAAGATATTAGTTATGAAAGTCTGTTTTTAGCTGATAATGATGTTTCTAATCCAGAGTCTATTTTAACTGTTAATTTTGATGGTGTAAATACTCAGACAAATGGCGGTACAACCTATATGGTTCACGCTGCAGTTGGAGGATCTAAAATGAAAGCAAAAGAAGATTTCGGAATTCCTACAGGAGGTTGGGGTGGTTTGAGAACTACCAAGGCATTTGTCGGACTATTCCCAACGGATGGATCGGATAAGAGAGGAAGATTTTTCACTGACGGACAAAATTTGGAAATCAATGATCTAGGAGCTTTTACAGATGGCTATGCGTTTATCAAGTATAAAAACCTAAAGAGTAACGGTAATCCGGGTAATGACCCTGGTGGAAATTTTGTTGACGCAGATATCCCACTTTATAGATTAGCTGATATTTATCTGATGTATGCTGAGGCAACACTTCGTGGTGGCAATGGTAATCTTGCAACTGCATTAGGTTACGTAAATGCATTACGAACGAGAGCTGGCGCAGCACAATTTTCTGTACTTACCCTCAACAATGTCCTGGATGAAAGAGCTCGTGAAATGAGTTGGGAATTGACAAGACGAACTGATTTGATCAGATTTAACAAGTTTACAACTTCAGAATATTTATGGCCTTGGAAAGGTGGTGTGAAAGATGGTGTCGCAGTATCTAATTTCAGAAATCTCTATCCGATTCCTGCAAAAGATATTATTGCAAATCCTAACCTTGTCCAAAATCCTGGATACTAATTTATAATTAATAAAATAATGAAACAATCAATATTTAACAAAGTTGCTCTGGGTATTACATTGATGCTAGGATTATCATCTTGTGATGATCGCGAACTAGTGACAATCGACAACGAAAGTGCGCCGGTAGTGATGGATTTGTCAAAATCTAATCTTATTTTAGATGCTAATTTTCCAAATAATCCTGCACTCACGGTTACTTGGGAGCAGGCCAAGATGACGGTTCCTGTTGAACTTAAATATAATGTAGAAATAAGTTCCACACAGGCATTTACGAACGCTAAAGTTCTTGCCACCACCACGCAGTCGGTCAACGTTAAATCTTTTACTGTGAAAGAAATCAACGAAGCAGCCAAAAGCATTGGTCTTGTTGCTTATCAAGAAACTAAAATGTTTTTTCGTGTTACTGCTCTTACCACAAGCAATGAATTGTCTCAGGTATCAAACATTACAAACCTGCTGCTGACTCCTTATTTGGCAAGCCCAACATACCCTTATTCGGATTTGTATCTGATCGGCAATGCAGCCGTTGGAAATTGGGATAACTTGCCAACTAATAACACATTGCTTCCACTTCTGAAAACTTCCAGTGCTAATGTTTATACGCACACAGGTTTATTCAAGGTAGGTACTGATGTAGGATTCAAGATGATAAGAGTTAAAGGAGATTGGACTGCCCAATTCGGGTATAGCTCTGCCGGATCTTTAAGTACCGACGGAGGATCAGGAAACCTGACTGTTCCAGAAGAAGGGTATTATAAGCTGACTGTAGATACAAGTGCTCTCACCTTTTCTCTTGTTAAGGTTGCAAATCCAACAACAACCTATACCACAATCTCCCTTTTCGGAACATCAACTGGTTCAACAGACATTCAGCTAACTAAATCAGCTTTTGATCCACATACTTGGTCTGTTTCAAATGTGACTTTGAAGACAGGTAATTTTAAATTCCGTGCAAACAATTCGTCCACAGTAAATTGGGGAACGAATAGCGAGTTCTTCGGAATTGCAGTTGCTGGAGGTGCAGATATTCCAGTTACTGATGAGTGGAAATATGATGTGTACTTTAATGACCTTTCTGGCAATTATACATTTATCCCTGTTAAATAGTTTCTGTTAATTTTAATTTATAATCAATATGAAAAATATATTTAAAACCATATTCGCATCTCTGGTCCTAGCGCTACTGTTTGTAGCCTGTAAAGACGATGCAGACAGAGACTGGACAACGCCAGAAGCCAGTTTCAAACTTTATGATACATCGCTGGGGAGCAATGTCCTGTATGAGACTATGAAAAGCAACCCATTTACACTAACTTGGGACAAAACAGGGTCATCTGAATATAATGTAGTTTTTTCAACCACAGCAGATTTTGCAGCAAAAGCTACCTTAGGCAAAGCAACAAGCAATACTTTCACAACTACTGTTGGCGAGGTAAACACCAAATTGCTTGCAGCAGGATTATCGCCATACGCTTCTTCTACAGTTTTTGTCAGAATTGAAAATGGCTCAGAAGTTTCCAACGCTATCAGCTTTGCTGTAACACCTTATCCCGTAGCAATTCCTGTGATCACAGCGCCTACTGCAGGTAAAGTTTTGGTTCTAAATGGCGCAACGCCGGATGCCAACGCCATTACCTTTACATGGGCAGATTATGCAAGCTACGGCGTAGATGTAAAATATCTGGTTGAAATTGCGAAAAAAGGATCTACGGTCTATTTTCCGGTAGCCACCGTAACAAATACGAAATCTTATCCAATTACTGTAAAAGACCTGAATACACTAGTGCTTAAGACAGGCGCTCAGGCAGCAGCAGCATCGGACGTAAGCCTTCGTGTGACCGCTACTTCAGTTTCGACAGGCGGCACAATAGTTAAAGTTTCTGATTTGGCGACATTCAATGTAACGCCATATGAAATGCTATCTTATCTTTATGCACCAGGAGCTTATCAGGGCTGGTCGATAGATACGGCAAACACACTTGTTTCTGCTACAAGCAATGGTATCTATTCAGGATTCATCAACTTTACAGCTGGTAATCTGGAATTTAAAGTGACGCCGGCGAGAGCTTGGGACAACAGTTATGGAACCAATGATAACGTCCATTTGTTATATAATGACGGAGGTAACTTATCTGCAACTGCAGTGGGCTATCAGAAGTTGACAGTGAATACGAATGATCTTACGTTCAGCCTCGCACCATACGCGATGGGGCTTGTAGGAGATGCCACTACAAACGGGTGGAATGGACCAGACGTTGCAATGACGTGGGATGATGCCACACTTTCCTGGACAGCCACTACAAACCTCGTGGTAGGTAATATGAAATTTAGAGTCAATGGTGATTGGAGCGAAAACTACGGTGGTGCAAACGGTTCTGCATCCGCTGGCGGTGATAATATCGCTGTAGCTCAGGCAGGAACTTATAAAGTATCTTTCAATCCTTTCAAATTAACTTACACATTGGTGAAACAGTAATTTAATAGATTTTCAAATCATAAAGTGTTGCCAAAGTGCAGCACTTTTTTTATATTGTAACACATATATAAACCTTAAGAAAAATGAAAAAATTCACCATTGGAGCAGCTTTGCTCTCTATGATGTTTACAGGAATCAATGCACAGATTTTGAAGTCTCCGGACGGAAAATTCGAAGCAAATTTTCAATTGAAGAATGGCGTTCCATTTTATAATTTAAAGTATAACGGAAATGTTGTTGTAGAAGATTCCAAATTAGGATTGAGACTTTTCAAGGACTCATCCATCAAGTTTGCTTCCGAAATTGCAAAACCGGAAGATGCAAGTTTTGACCTCAATAACGGCTTTACAAAATCAGCCGAAAAAAGAGATTCCAAAAACGAAACCTGGCAGCCAATTCTCGGTGAGAAAAAAAATTATATCAATGATTATAATGAGTTGGCAGTTACATTGAACCAAACTTCTTCCGACAGAAGCATCGTTATCAAATTCAGATTGTTCAATGACGGTTTAGGTTTCAGATACGAGTTTCCTCAACAGAAAAATCTTAACTATTTCGTCATCAGAGAAGAAGATTCCGAAATCGATTTCCCAACAGATATGAAAGCCTGGTGGATTGTCGCAGACTACGATTCTCAGGAATATCAATACCAAACCACAAAAATCTCCGAGATTCCAGCACAATGGCCAAGAGCTTTTGACTCCAATGCTTCTCAGACTTTAATCAAAAACGCAGTTCAGTCACCGTTAATGTTGAAAAAAGAAGGCAAAGAACCACTTTACGTAAACGTGGGCGAAGCAGCAGTTCTGGATTATCCAGCTTCTCATTTAGAAGTGGATGCTCAGAATTTCAAATTCAAAACCCATTTGACAGCCGACAGACAAGGTGCAAAAGGTTACATACAAACGCCTTCCACAACACCTTGGAGAACCATCATCGTTTCTCCAAAAGCAGAAGTGGTAATGGATTCCAAAATGATGTTCAACCTAAACGAGCCTGCAAAATACAAAGACACGTCTTACATCAAACCAACCAAATATATGGGCGTTTGGTGGGAAATGATTATCGGAAAATCCCAATGGGCGTACTCTACAGCAGAAAATGTTCACATCGGAAAAACCGATTTCTCAAAATTGACACCTAACGGAAAACATGCTGCCAATAATACAAAAGTCAAAGAATATATCGATTTTGCTTCAGCAAATGGTTTCCAGGGCTTGTTGATCGAAGGCTGGAACACAGGCTGGGAAGATTGGTTCGGACATTCCAAAGAATTCGTTTTCGATTTCGTTACGCCTTATCCGGATTTTGATATCAAAATGCTGAATGAATATGCACAGTCAAAAGGAATGAACCTGATTATGCACCACGAGACTTCCGGCTCCGCTTCAAACTACGAAAGATGGTCTGATAAAGCCTTCGAAACGATGAACAAATACGGTTACAAATCCGTGAAAACAGGTTACGTCGGCGACATTATCCCAAGAGGTGAGCACCATTATTCGCAATGGACGATCAACCATTATTACAGAATTGTAGAGAAAGCAAACGACTACAAGATTATGGTCAACTCTCACGAATCTGTTCGTCCAGGTGGAGAAAGCCGTACTTATCCGAATTATATTTCTGCAGAAGCAGCGCGTGGAACAGAGTACGAAGCATTTGGCGGAAACAAACCGGACCATCAGACAATTCTTCCATTTACAAGATGGATGGGCGGTTCTATGGACTACACGCCGGGAATTTTCCAAACCAAATTGGATTACTATTTCCCTGGTGACAAACGTTTCGTTCAGACCACTTTGGCAAAACAATTGGCGCTTTACGTCGTGATGTATATGCCTCTTCAAATGGCTGCAGATTTACCGGAAAACTACGCAAAACATATGGACGCATTCCAGTTCATCAAGGATGTTGCGGCAGATTGGGACGACACCAAAATCCTTTCAGCGGAACCTGGCGACTACATCCACACGGCACGTAAAGCCAAAGGAACCGAAAACTGGTTCGTAGGAGGCGTTACCGACGAAAATGCAAGAGATTACACCGTAGATTTTTCCTTCCTCGACAAAGGCAAAAAGTACGAAGCGACAGTGTACGAAGACGGTAAAGATGCCGATTACATCAACAATCCGCAGAGTTACAAAATATACAAAAAGACAGTGGACAGCAAATCCAAACTGCCAATCCATTTGGTAAGAAGCGGCGGTTACGCCATTTCTTTGAAACCATTGTAAAAGTTATTAATAATGGATATGTTTTTCGCCATATTACAATTTGTTATTTTTTGTTTGTTTTCCTTACTGGCAATAGATAATTTTAAAAATCCAAAACAGTTTTTCTTAAAAATTTTATTTTACATTTTTGGAACTTTTGTCTTATTATATATTTTTCCAAAAATCAGAAGAGAGTTAAATATAGGGGATTATTTTTTTGAAAATCCTTTAATTTTATTGATTGGACCTTTTTATTATTTGATATGCTTAATTGTAGTTGTTTTTGGAATTGTAAAAAAAATAAAAAATAAATAAACGAATAAGATATCTCCCTTTTTGGAAAAGGATAATTTTAACTTTTTAGGAGCTATTTCCCGCTTTCCGTTGCAATCTTTTTTTTCAAAAAAGGATTTCCGCTGCAATCGGGGCTATGGGTTTCTACATCAATCAAAACTTTGTCAAGGTTAAACGCTTTGACAAAGTTTTTTCCATTATTCAGCAATAAATTGTCTATTGAATATTGATTAAAAATCATCAACTATCAACTGTCAACCATCAACAAAAAATGAATTGGATTTCCAAACTTTTCAACAAACAAAATATTTTTCTTTTCTTGCTGATAGGAATGGTCATTTTGGCGAAAATCATTCCGTTCCACGAATCCTACAGTCAATATTTCAATCTTGCTGGATTTATAGATTGGGGAATCGCCGGAATATTTCTTTTGTACGGACTGAAACTTAATCTAAAAGAAGTTGTAAAAGACGTCTCCAACTGGAAACTGCATTTACTGATTCAGTCGGGAACTTTTATTATTTTTCCTTTGTTGGCGTTGCTGTTTTATCCGTTTTTGAAAGACACAAACTATGAAAATATTTGGCTCTCAGTTTTCTTTTTAGCTTGTTTGCCATCAACAGTTTCATCATCTGTTGTAATGGTTTCCATCGCGAAAGGAAACGTCACTTCAGCCATTTTCAATGCATCCATTTCAGGAATTATCGGAATTGTGATGACACCACTTTTGATGAGTTTTTTCCTGACATCCAATGGAGAAGGCGGAAATCAATCCGAAATCATCCAGCAATTATTACTCAAAGTTTTACTGCCAATTATCTTAGGACTTTTACTCAATCCAATTTTCAAAAAATGGGTAACCAAATATGCCAACATCATTTCAGAGTTTGACAGACTGATAATTTTACTGATTGTTTACGAAAGTTTTTCAACGGCATTTATAGAAAATATTTTCGTTTCTGTGCCTTCATTTGTATTCGTTGCTTTGGCTTTAAGCGTTGTCTTCTTGTTTTTCGCAACCTATTACATTTTGAAATTCATTGCCGAAAAACTGAACTTCAAACCAAAAGATGTCATCACAACCACATTCTGTGGTTCCAAAAAATCCTTAGTTCACGGTAGTTTATTTCTCTTGGTTTTAGGAATTCCGGATGAGCAAAAAGTCTTGTTTTTGCTGCCGGTAATGATTTATCACAGCTTCCAATTATTCTACGTCAGTTGGCTCGCCAATAAAATCGCAAAAAGGGCGGAAATTTTTGAGAATTAAATCAATATTTAAACATAATTATTCACTTTAATAATTTTTGAACAAACAATATTCTTTGATGAGTTTTACGCCTCTGCAAATCTTAAAAACAGTCAGATTTTAAAGAAAACTTTGCGGACTTTGCGTTAAAATTTCGCGTTATTATCACAGCAGAATTCAAACAATTTAATTTTCAATGGTATCTGAATTTTGTTTAAATTTAATATAGACCTTAAAAAATATTTTATGAAAAAAATAATCACATTTTCTTCAGTCATACTTTCCTCCATTTTCTATTCTCAGGTTCAGAAAGTAGAACCTGCATTTTGGTGGAGCGGAATGAAGAATCCCGAACTTCAACTCTTGGTTTACGGAAAAGACATCAATAATCTTCAACCCGAGTTCTCCAACGGCATCAAAATCAAAGAAGTCAAAAAAGTTGAGAACCCAAACTACCTTTTCGTAACCATCGATACCAACGGAATTCAGCCCGGAAAAACAAAACTGAATTTCAAAAACGGAAACAAAACCGTTAAAAACATCGATTACGAATTCAAACAAAGACAACAGAATTCTGCCAACAGAGATTCTTACACTTCGTCAGACGTAATGTATCTGGTAATGCCAGACCGTTTTGCCAACGGCAATCCGAAAAATGACAATACGCCAGACACAGCCGAAAAATCTGACAGAACAAAAACGGGTGGCCGTCACGGCGGAGACATTGCTGGAATCGTAAAAAACCTTGATTACCTAAACGAATTGGGCGTTACCACACTTTGGAACACGCCTTTGCTGGAGGATAACGAACCAAGCTTTTCTTACCACGGTTACGCACAAAGTGACTATTACAAAATAGACCCACGCTACGGAACCAATGAAGATTACAAAAATCTGGCTGACGAACTTCACAAAAGAAAGATGAAACTCGTGATGGATTATGTCACCAATCATTGGGGTTCAAAAAGTTGGATTATTCAGGATTTGCCTGCAAAAGATTGGATTCATTATTGGAATGAGGGAAAAGACGGTTTCCAGAGAAGCAATTACAGAATGACCACACAGTTCGATACCAACGCTGCAAAAGTTGACGAAGCGGCTTGTATGGACGGATGGTTTGATACCACAATGCCGGATATGAATCAAGGCAATCCAATGGTTGTCAATTACATGGCACAGAATGCGATTTGGTGGATAGAATATGCCGGGCTGGACGGACTTCGTGTGGACACGTATTCTTACAACGACAAAAAAGGAATCGCAGATTGGACGAAAAAAATCACAGACGAATACCCGAAATTTAACATTGTTGGTGAAGTCTGGATGCACGATCAGGCTCAAATGTCTTACTGGCAAAATGATTCCAAGATTTCTGCGATAGAAGGTTATAATTCTTATCTGCCTTCCGTGATGGATTTTACACTTCACGATGCTATTAGTCAGGTTTTCAAAGAAGAGCCGGGCTGGGATTCAGGAATGCAAAGGGTTTATGACAATTTTGCCAACGATTTTCTTTATCCTAATTCAAACAATCTTTTGGTGTTTGCAGAAAATCACGACACGAATAGATTCAACCAGATCTTTCCAAAAGTTGAGGATTATAAATTAGCCATGAGTTTGCTTCTGACCGTTCGCGGCATTCCGCAATTGTATTACGGCTCCGAAATCGGAATGGCCGGCGACAAAGGAAAAGGCGGCGACGGCGAGATTCGTCAGGATTTTCCAGGTGGTTGGGCTGGCGACAAAAACAACGCTTTTACAAAATCCGGAAGAACGGCGTCTCAAAACGAATACTTCGATTACACCAAAAAAATCCTGAACTGGAGAAAAGGAAATGAGGCGATTCATTCGGGGAAAACTTTGCATTACATTCCGAATGATAACGTTTACGTTTACTTCCGATATACCGATAACAAGCGAGTAATGGTGGTTATTAATAACAACAAAGAAACCCAAAACCTGGACTTGAAGCGTTTTTCCGAAGGTCTTAATAATTTGACAAAAGGAAAAGACATCCTTTCTGATAAAGATTTTGATTTGAAAACAAATTTGTCTGTCGCTGGAAAATCTTCATTAATTTTAGAACTTAAATAAAATTAAAATGAAAAAAATAGTTTCACTTTTCATCTTGACGTTTTTCCTCTTTTCAGGTTCAATTTCTGCCCAGAAAAAAGGCTTTTATGAGAATGTTCAGAAAAAGAATATCAGCAATTTACTGGATGATTTCAACGCGTTTGCAGCGAATGCAGATTTCGAAAAATACTTTGATTGCTTTGCGGAAGAATCCACTTTTATCGGAACAGATGCGACTGAAGTTTGGAACAAAAAGGAATTCAAAGAATGGGCAAAACCGTTTTTCGATAAGAAAACAACCTGGAATTTCAAATCTCTGAAACGAAATATCTACTTCAGCAAAGACGGAAATTACGCCTGGTTTGACGAAATTCTTGATACCCAAATGAAAATCTGCAGAGGTTCCGGCGTTGTAGAAAAAGTTGGCGGCAAATGGAAAGTGAAACAATATGTTCTCTCAGTAACGGTTCCAAACGAAGTGGTGGACGAAGTTGTCAAAATCAAAGCGCCAATTGAAGATGCTCTGATTCAGAAATTAAAATAATTATATACCTTAAAATAAACGATGATAAAAAAAATTAAACCAAATCTCTCCATCGCTCAGATTATCAATATGAGTATGGGATTTTTGGGAATCCAGATGGCATTTGGATTACAAAACGGAAATGCGAGCCGTATTCTTGCAAACCTTGGTGCAGATGTTCACGAACTATCTTTGTTCTGGTTAGTTGCACCAGTAACGGGATTGATTGTCCAGCCCATCATCGGTCATATGGGTGACAACACATGGAGTCCGCTCGGCCGGAGAAAACCTTACTTTTTAATTGGTGCCGTTTTGTGCGCGATTGGATTAGTATTACTTCCAAATGCCGCTTCGATTACCCATTTGATTGCTGCTAATGTTTTATTATTGGCAGTCATTTTCTTAACGATGATGGATGCATCAGTAAACATTGCAATGGAACCTTTTCGTGCATTAGTTGGTGATATGCTCCCCAAACATCAGGGAACTTTAGGATTTTCTGTTCAAACAATTTTAATTGGAATTGGAGCTGTAGTCGGTTCATACTTACCTAGCTGGTTGACTCAATTAGGAATTTCGAACGAAGCACCTCCGGGTTTTGTTGCTGACAATGTAATTTATTCTTTTTATGTTGGCGCAGGTTTGTTAATTCTGACAATTATTTATACAATTATAACCACCAAAGAATACTCGCCTAAAGAATTCGCAGAATTTGAAGGCGGAAAAGAAGTTGTAGAAGAACAATCAAAATTCTCAGATATCTTCAAAGATTTTGGAAATATTCCAACTCAAATGAAAAGACTTGGTTTGGTTCAATTTTTCTCGTGGTTTGCGTTATTTACAATGTGGGTTTTTACAACAAGTGCTTTGGCTACTCATCATTTTGGACTTTCTCCGGAGGATACAAATTCAAAAGCATTTAATAATGCAGGAGACCTTACAGGAAAATTATTTGGAATGTACAATCTTTGGGCAATTCCATTTGCATTCTTGTTGACTCCGATTGCTAAGTTTATCGGAAAAAAACAAACACACGCTTTAGCACTAGCTTGCGGTGGTTTAGGACTAATTTCAATGTATTTCATTATGGATACATCTCTACTCTGGATTTCAATGATAGGATTAGGATTTGCTTGGGCCAGTATTTTAGCGATGCCCTATGCGATGCTCATTGAAGTAATTCCGCAAAGAAAAATGGGCGTTTATATGGGTATTTTTAATTTCTTTATTGTTATTCCTCAAATCATCAATGGTCTATTCGGAGGAACTATAGTAAGTGAAATTTTTGGAAATATGGCCGTTGACTACATCGTCGTGGGTGGTGTTTTCATGTTAGTAGGTTCTGTAATCACCTTAATTTTTATTAAAAAGGAAGAAGAATCGCCGAAAGAAATACAAGAAGAAATTCAGCAGGTTCATTTTTAAATAATTTCAGATTAGTCATATAAAACCATCTACAGCAGATGGTTTTTTTATTGAATTAATCAATCGAAATTTAAGTTTTTCTTAAGCTGAAATCCTGGTTAAAGTCTCTAACTTAGTTTTTTTAAATTTTTGAAAATGTACGACATTATTATTATAGGAAGTGGAGCTGGCGGTGCAACGATGGCTTACAAACTTGCAGACAGCGGAAAAAAAATTCTGATCATTGAACGCGGAGATTATGTGCCTGTAGAAAAAGAAAACTGGGATTCTGTGCAAGTTTTTCAGAAGAGCAGATATACAACCACGGAAATGTGGCTGGATAAAAATGGCAATGAATTTCGTCCCGGAATGCACTACAATGTCGGCGGAAATACCAAATTTTACGGCGCAGCTCTTTTTCGATTACGAGAAGAGGATTTTAAGGAAATAAAACATTTTGGCGGCACTTCGCCAGCGTGGCCAATTCAATATGAAGATCTGAAAAAATATTATCTGGAAGCAGAAAAACTCTATCACGTGCACGGAAAAAGAGATAGTGACCCTACTGAACCGTTCGATGCTGAGCCTTACCCCGAATCGCCTTTGCCTCACGAACCAAGAATACAGGAGGTTTTTGATGAACTCACAAATTACGGACTTCACCCATTTGAATTGCCCGTTGGTGTCAATTTCAAACCACATCAGACAGCAAATGCACCTTACACTTTGGACCGATTCGACGGTTTTCCCGATGCTGCCGAAAGGAAAGGCGATGCACATCTTTCAGTTTTGACTAAAGCGTTGGAGTTTCCAAACGTAGAATTATTGAAGAATACAAAGGTTCTCAAACTTAATACAGATAATTCCGGGACAAAAATTTCTGAAGTTGTGGTTGATCAGGACGGCGAAATCAAAACTTTGACGGCGGATCTGATTATTCTTTCCGCAGGCGCAATCAATTCTGCGGCGTTGCTTCTTCAAAGTGCTAACGAAAAGTTCCCGAATGGCTTGGCGAACAGTTCTGACCAGGTCGGGCGAAATTATATGTTCCATCAGAATACCGCAATGGTAGCTTTATACACAGAAAAAAATCCTTCAAAATTTGGAAAGACTTTTGGGATTAATGATTTTTACCACGCCAATCGCGGTTACGAATTTCCTCTCGGACATATCCAGATGCTCGGAAAATCAGATGAACATCAGATAAAAGCCGACAGTCCGGTTCCTGCGCCAGGTTTTACTTTTGAACTAATGGCAGAGCACGCCGTAGATTTCTGGCTCACTTCGGAAGATCTTCCCGATCCTGAAAATCGAATTACCGTCGAAAACGGACAAATCAAACTTTCTTACACGCCCAATAACCAGAAAGGTCATGAATTACTGAAAGATGAATTGGTGAAAGCCTTGCGAAAATCTGGGAAGTTTGATTCGTTTTTCTTCAAAGGAATTTACTTCAGCAAAGGAATCGATATTGCTTCTCCTGCCCATCAAAATGGAACTACGAAAATGGGAACAGATCCCGAAACTTCGGTAGTCGATACCAATTGCAAAGCCCACGATCTGGAAAATCTTTACATCGTAGACGGCGGTTTTTTTGTGTCGAGCAGTGCTGTCAATCCGGCTTTGACCATCATCGCAATGGCAATGCGGGTGGGAGAACATCTGAAAAATAATGTCCTGAAATAATGAATTCCAGAACAGTTAAAATATTTACAGTTTATTTACTGGCATTTCTCACAGGTGTCAATTTCGTGGTTTTTCCTGCTCTGGCTCCGGTTTTTACAGAGGAGTCATTATTCGGATTATCGACTTCGCAATTCGGGAATCTTTTTATTCCGCAGGTTATTTTTATTACGGTTTCGTGCCTATTAACGCCATTTTTAGTGAATAGATTTGGTCCGAAAATTATATTGTCATCAGGTGTTTTATTAATGATGGTATCAACGGTAATATTGTGGTTTCTTCAGTTTTTTCTTAATGACAAAGCCTTTCTTTTTAGCATTCTTTTGATCTTGGTCGCGATGACTGGCTTTGGTTTTGGACTTTCCATTACGACGCTTAATCCTTTGGCAGCCAGTTTATTTGATGATAGCAAAACTTCTGCAATTCTCGTCTTACAGTTTCTGGTCGGATTGGGAACGTCCACTTCGCCGCTGATGATGGGACTGATTTCCGATATCAAAGACTGGATTTTCATTCCGGCAGGTATTTTTGTGGCGGTGCTCATTAGTTTTATATTATTAATGTTTATCAAACTCGAGAGTGGCGCTATTTTTCGGCTTCCGAAACAATTCAGAATTCCGTCGAAGTTGTGGTTATTCTTCATTACGATTGTTTTTTATGGCCTTCTGGAAGGCACATTTGGAGGATTTGGATCTGTTATTCTCAAAAATATCGGGCTTGATAACAGCAGTGCTTCTATCGGATTGTCTCTGTTTTGGGGTGGCATTGCAATCAACCGTTTGTTATTTGGGATCTTCTCGAAACAATTTAATCTTTCTGTTATTTTTCTCATTTCTCCTTTGCTGATCGGCGTTTTACTTTGGCTGTTAATATCATCATCTTCATCATCAATTGTTTTAAGTTTGATGTTCACAATTGGGTTTTTTATGGGATCATTATTTCCGGGAAGTATTGGTTGGGCAACGGTAGAATTTCCGCAGTTTGCTGTTTTGGTTTCAGGATCAATGATGGCTGCAAATCAAATAGGAACGGGAATAATGACTAATACTTTAGGCAGCTTTCAAAATAATTCACATCTGTTTTCCGAAATTTTAAAATATCTAAGTTTTATCCCAATCATTATTTTTGCCTTATTAATGTTGCTTAGAAGAGATTCTAAAATCAAAGAAGCCTTCTGATTTGTCCTGCTTTCGTTCTTAACGTACATCAATGTCCCGGCTTCTCAAATTGATGAAATTTGTATAACAAAATAATTATTCATCACTCATCATTTATCAATTATGAAAACAGTTTATCATAAATCAGAAAGCAGAGGCCACGCAGATCACGGTTGGTTGAAAAGCAAACACAGCTTCAGTTTTGCAGGTTATCATAATACGGACAGAACAAATTTTGGAGTTCTCCGCGTCCTCAACGATGATTTTGTAGAAGGAAGTATGGGTTTCGGCAGACATCCGCACCGAGATATGGAAATCATCTCAATTCCATTGGAAGGAGATTTGCGCCACGGCGACAATATGGGCAATTCCGGCATCATCAAAAAAGGAGATATTCAGGTAATGTCTGCAGGAACCGGGATTATGCACAGCGAAGAAAATGCGACAGATCAGCCGGTGAAATTCCTGCAGATCTGGATTATTCCAAACAAGAAAGACGTGACGCCACGATATGACCAGATCAATATCGAAGACGCTGCTGTAAAGAACGGCTTCCAGCAAATCCTGTCGCCCAATGCAGACGATACCGGCGTCTGGATCCATCAGGATGCATGGTTCAATCTGGCCAGGTTCGACAAAGGATTTTCTAAAGAATATCAAATTCATAAACCGGGAAACGGCGTCTACGCTTTCGTCATCAAAGGCAAAGCGAAAATCGGAGATCAGGTCTTGGACAAGAGAGACGGTTTCGGCATCTGGGACACAGAAAGCTTCGTTTTGGAAGCGCAGGAAAATTCCGAAATATTATTAATGGAAGTTCCAATGCAATTACCGGATTAATCCAAACTTTATATTTTTTTTAAGAAATAACCAGAAAAAGGGTACAGGATTTGTCCTCAAAAAACCTTAAATTTGGCACTTTAAAAAGTAAAACTGAAAACAGAATATGAGATTACTTATTGTTGGAAATGGTGGACGTGCTTCGGCTCTGGCTCTCAAGCTTAGCGAAGACAGCAGAATTACAAAAATGTATTTTGCACCAGGCAACGCCACTACAGAAAAATTAGGAGAAAATATTAGCGAATCCAGTGTTGTAGAACTTAGGGATTTTGCAATTCAGCATAAAGTAGATCTCACGATCGTAGGCCCGGAAGCACCACTCGTAGAAGGCATCGTAGACGAATTCAAAAAAGTAGACCTCAAAGTATTCGGCCCTTCAAAAAAGGCAGCTTCACTGGAAGGCAGCAAGGCATTTTCAAAGAAATTTATGCAGACCTACAACATCAAAACAGCAGCAGCAACTGTTTTTGATTCCTATGTAGAAGCTAAAGAATTCCTGCAGACCCAGGAGTTCCCATTGGTGATAAAAGCCAGCGGATTGGCCGGTGGGAAAGGTGTCGTTATCGCCGATGATCTGGAAGAGGCAGAAGGAACGATCCACGATTTCATGATCAAAAGAATCTTCGGAGACGCAGGCATTCAGGTTGTGATAGAAGAATTTCTACAAGGTTTTGAAGCCTCCATTATCGGGGTTTCAAACGGCGATCAGATTTTCCCGTTTGTCTCTGCAAAAGATTACAAAAAAGCAGGCAATGGCGACAAAGGTCCAAACACAGGCGGAATGGGTTCTGTGGCACCAAGCCCCGAATTTACAGAGGCACACAATCAGGAATTCATAGAAAAAATTATGAAACCAACGGTTGAAGGTCTGAAAAAAGAAGGCCTCAGCTTCAAAGGATTTATATTTTTCGGACTGATGATTACCAAAAACGGTACTTATCTTCTCGAATACAATATGAGATTAGGCGATCCTGAAACTCAGGTTTTGCTGCCCCTTTTGGAAAACAATTTAGTCGATGTGATCGAGGACTGTCTGCACGGCAGAGAACTGGATCTCAGGTTTAAAAATAAAAAAGCAGTTTGCCTTGTCGTCTGCTCCGGCGGTTACCCAAAAAACCACGAGACAGGATACGAGATCACAGGCTCCGAAAAAGTAAAAAACAGCACACTTCTCTACGCCGGCGCAGATTACCGCGGCAGCAGAGTGGTTTCCACCGGTGGCAGGGTTCTCAACCTGGTAGCGCTTGGCGATACCTATGAGGAGGCGCGTAAAAAGGTATACGAGGACGCCGTTCCCGTAGATTTTGACTACGCTTTTTACCGCGACGATATTGCGAAATTTTAAAATAAAAAGAGATGTTGGGCAACTAACGTCTCTTTTTTTTAGGAGCTAATCCCGCTTTCCACTATATCTTTTTTTGTTTTAGGTTCAGTCACCGGAATACATTTTCGTCAAACAAAAAAAGGATGCCGTTGCAATCGGGGCTATGGGCTTCCACACCAATTCAGCATTTGTATAATCAATCATCAATCATCAATCATCATTTATCATTAATAAAATGAACAACGGAATTATCATCTTAGACTTCGGATCACAATACAACCAGCTTATCGGCAGAAGAATCCGCGAGATGGAAGTCTACTCAGAAATACTGCCATTCAACACACCTTTATCGGTTATACTTGACAAAAAGCCAAAAGGCATCATCCTTTCCGGCGGTCCAAGCTCGGTCAATGCAGAAAATGCCCATCTCGTAGAAAAAGAACTATACGAACAAGGCATTCCCGTCCTCGGAATCTGCTACGGAATGCAGTTGACCGCCCATCTTTTAGGCGGAAAAGTGGCCAAAGGTGAAAAAGGCGAATACGGAAAAGCGCATCTTGAAATCGTAAAGGAAAACGAACTGCTCAAAGGTGTTGACCAGAATTCCATCGTCTGGATGAGCCATTTTGATGAAGTTTCACAATTACCTGCCGGTTTTGAACTCAATGCAAAATCCGGTGTGATCGCTTCCATTTCGAATCCTGAAAAGAAAATCTATGGCGTGCAGTTTCACCCGGAAGTTTCCCATTCTGAGGAAGGCGGCAAAATGATCGAGAATTTCGTTTTCGGAATCTGTCAATCAGAAAAAAACTGGAAACTGACCAATTATATAGAAAAAACCGTTGCCGAGATCAAAGAAAAAGTGGGCGATAACAAAGTCATCCTTGGACTTTCCGGCGGCGTAGATTCCTCTGTTGCGGCCGTGTTAATCCATAAAGCAATCGGCGATCAGCTGAATTGCATCTTCGTAGACACCGGACTTTTGAGAAAAGACGAAGACAAAAAAGTGATGGAAAATTATGGAAAACATTTCCATATGAACATCAAATTGGTCGAGGCTTCCGAAAGATTCCTGTCCAAATTAGCTGGAATTGGCGATCCTGAACAGAAAAGAAAAATTATCGGCAACGAATTTGTCCACGTTTTCGATGAAGAATCTAAGAAAATAGAAGGTGCCAAATTCCTGGCTCAGGGAACAATTTACCCGGACGTGATCGAGTCGCAATCTGTGAACGGCCCGTCTGCAGTCATAAAGTCCCATCACAATGTAGGCGGTCTGCCGGAGGAAATGGATTTTGAATTGCTGGAACCACTGAGAGAACTGTTCAAAGATGAGGTGAGAAAAGTAGGCGAGGAACTGGGAATTCCGCACGAGTTGGTTTACAGACATCCGTTTCCCGGTCCTGGTTTGGGAATCAGAGTTCTTGGCGAAGTAGATGCAGAGAAAGTAAAAATTCTTCAGGAAGCAGACGATATCTTCATCGAAGAATTATACAGAAATGACCTGTATGAGAAAGTGTCTCAGGCCTTCGTGGTTCTACTTCCAGTGAAATCTGTCGGCGTGATGGGCGACGAGAGAACTTACGAATACACAGCAGTTGTTCGTTCCGCAAACACAATCGACTTTATGACGGCAACCTGGAGCCGATTGCCTTACGAATTTTTGGATACGGTTTCCAGCAGAATCATCAATGAAGTCCGAGGAATCAACAGGGTAGCTTACGACATCAGTTCCAAACCACCAGCAACGATTGAGTGGGAGTAATTATAAATGATAAATTATAAAAGATAAATTACAAAACCAGCAAGTAATTGCTGGTTTTATCATTTTCAACTATTATTTCTGGTTGATTTAAAAGCAATTTAAGTCTTTACATTCAGATCAAAACAGCTTGTTTTAAAAACTTTACCGCTTTCTCACATTCTCCAGAATATCAGGAAAATAAGTATCAGAAAGATGTTCAAATTCATCACCACGCATAAACATGGTAGCGTCAACTTCGTCGTAGGATTCTCTTCCTGCCGCTGCAATCAACTCGTTGCAGGTGTGTAAAGTATTTTTATGGAATTGGTAAACGCGTTCGGTTTTATCATTAGTATCAAGTCCTTTTATCAGCATTTTATCCTGTGTTGCAACGCCTGTCGGGCAAGTATTGGTATTACATCGCAACGCCTGAATACAGCCTAAAGAGAACATAAAACCTCTGGCATTATTGCAAAGATCGGCACCCATTGCTACAGCTCTCAGAATATCAAGCGAGGTCAACACTTTGCCGCTGGCTATGATTCTTAATTTATCCCGTACTTCATAATTGATCAAAGTTCTGTTGACAAAAATCAATGCCGGTTCCAAAGGCATCCCAACGCCATCGGAGAATTCCGGCGGAGCAGCGCCGGTTCCGCCTTCAGCACCATCTACGGTGATAAAATCCGGATAAATATTAAGCAAATTCATCTGCTCACAGATATCCTCAAATTCTTTGGTGTCACCAATACAAAGTTTGAATCCAGTCGGTTTTCCACCGGATAAATCCCGCAACTGCTGCACAAAATTCAGCAAGCCGGCAGCATTGGAAAATGCACTGTGCGAGGGTGGAGACAGGATTGTAACGCCTGGCTTAACGTGGCGGATTTTAGCAATCTCCGGTGTGTTCTTGACGCCTGGTAAAACACCGCCGTGACCTGGTTTTGCGCCCTGAGATAATTTGATTTCGATCATTTTCACATTCTCAAGATTGGCATATTTGGTAAACAGTTCTGCATCAAAGTTTCCTTCTTCATTTCTGCAGCCAAAATATCCGGTTCCGATTTGCCAGCAAAGATCACCGCCTTCCAAATGGTGGGGCGAGATGCCACCTTCACCGGTGTTGTGGTAGAAATTTCCTTTTTTCGCACCCCGGTTCAGCGCCATCTGTGCACGGTCACTCAATGCACCAAAACTCATTGCCGAAATGTTGAAAAGTGAGGCGTTGTAGGGTTGTTTGCAGTCTTTGCCGCCAATGGTAGTTCTCGGTAATTCCTCTTTTGGATGTTTGGCATAGATAGAATGTTTGATGCCTTCGTATTTCCGATGGTTGATTTCCAGCTGAGTGCCAAATGGTACAGTATCACTCACATTCTTTGCACGGCGGTAAGCGGCAGATCTCTGATGTCTCGGGAAAGGTTTTCCGTCTGTCTCTCTTTCAATAAAATATTGCTGGATCTCCGGCGAAATACCTTCAAAGATAAACCTGAAATACCCAATAACAGGGAAGTTTCTGAGAATAGCGTGTTTGGTCTGGTACGTGTTGTAGATTCCTAAAATGTATAGAAATGTGAGTAAAATCGGAATCCAGTAATGGGCTTTTATGAGCAAAGCGGTAGTCCACGTGACTATTAATACAACAATTCCCCAAAGGATGAATTTATTTCTCATAAGATGATTTTGTTATTTTTAAAAATAAATAAACCATTCCAAATGATAACTTTGAAATGGTTTAAAATGAGTTATTTTGATGATCTGTTACTTGTTGTAAAAGATATAATAATTTTTATTGAATTCTACTGGTTTGTCAGATTTCAATGTCACAGTCTGCATTTTTTCTGACGGTTTCAGTTCCTGTCCGTCTGCCAGCCTGATTGGTAATTTGAGATTTGGGATCACCTTCGTCCATTTGTAGGTGAGTTGTTTTCCGTTCTGCTTATATTCCAGAGTCGGGATTTTCACCGTTCTCAGATACTGATCGAAAATCGAAGACAAATCCATTCCCGATTTTTCAGAAAAGTATTTTTCAATCTGCTGAGTTGTGACGGTTTGGTGGTAAAAATCTTTGTTGAGTCCTCTCAATATCTGGCGAAATTTTTCATCATTGTTAATCACCGTTCTGATGGTGTGGATCATGTTGGCACCTTTATAATACATATCACCGCTTCCTTCGTTTCTCACACCGTATTGGCCGATGATGGGTTTGTCATTGGCAATTTTATCTCTCAAGCCTTGCAGGTAAGCATCAGCATCTGTTTTACCCCAAAGACTTTCCACATATAAGGTCTCAGAATAATCTGTAAAAGCCTCGTGGATCCACATATCAGCTTGATCTTTCGCCGTGATATTGTTGGCAAACCACTCGTGGCCGGACTCGTGGATGATGATATAATCGAACCTCAATCCAATTCCTGTATCCGAAAGATCTCTGCCCAGATAGCCGTTTCCGTAATGATTTCCGTACGCCACATTGCTCTGGTGTTCCATCCCAAGATGCGGCGATTCTACCAATTTGTACGAATCTTCATAAAAAGGATAAGGTCCGAACCAACTTTCAAAGGATTTCATCATTGGTTTTACCTGCTCAAACTGTTTTTTAGCTTTATCCAGATTATAATCCAGAACCCAATAATCGAGGTCCAGTTTTCCTTTTTCTCCTTCAAAAGTATCTTTGAAATTAACATATTTCCCGATGGATGGGATGATAGAATAGTTGTTGATCGGATTTTTCACACCCCACGTCCAGGCTATTTTATCGCCGATATTTTCTTTTTTAATTAATCTTCCACCTGCAACACCCACTAAATCCTTTGGCGTAATGATTTTAAAAGTCGTGCCATTATCAGGCTCGTCACTCCAGATATCTTTTGTCGGAAGCCAGATGCTTGCGCCGATGCCTTCATCTGCAACTGTCATCCAAGGGTTTCCGTTTTTATCTTTTTTGAAAATCCATCCGCCGTCCCAGGGTGCATTTTTGGCGATCACAGGATTCCCGGAAAAGTCGATGTCAATGGTAAATTTCTCACCTTTTTTAAAGGTCTGTTTTGTATGAAGGAATATAAAATCGCCATCAACTTTCTGCTCCGTGATAGCAAATGAAGCTTTAATTTTACCGGCTTTCATCGGATTTTGAAGGTCGATCTGAAAAACAGGGTTTGTCACATTTTTTTCAATTTCGAGGCTGATTTTATTCCTTCCTTTAATACTTTTTGTATCGAAATCGGCTTCCAGAACAATGTCATATTTCTTGACATCCCAGAAATTTCTGAACTTCGTGTTAGAACCTTTCAGCGAATCGGTTTTGGTGAATTTTTCCGTATTTTCAAAAAACTGAGCCTGGGTAAATCCCATCGCCAGAACTGAAAGTAAGAGTAGTTTTTTCATTTTATATTTTTGTGATCAGATAAGTCGGCCTTCAACTGTTAAAAGTTACAAAAGGCGTTAAAATGCGTTTTCCGAATAGAAGTGTTTTGTTTCTTCAATGATATCATCAATTTCGGTAAGCGTCAAAGCCTGCAGGAATTTGGTTTTGAACTCTTTGAAATGCGGAATACCACGGAAGTAATTGCTGTAGTGCTGTCTCATTTCCACAATTCCGGGGCGTTCGCCTTTCCATTCTACAGACCAGAGTGCGTGGTTTTTCACAGCTTCCAGCCTTTCTGCAATGGCCGGTTCTGGCAAGATCTCGTCCGTTTTGAAGAAGTGTTTGATTTCATTGAAAATCCAGGGATAGCCAATCGCGCCACGGCCTATCATAATGCCGTCGCAGTTGTATTTGTTTTTATATTCCAAAGCTTTTTCAGGAGAATCTACGTCGCCGTTTCCAAAGATGGGAATTTCAATGTTCGGATTGTTTTTGATTCTGGAAATATGCTCCCAGTCGGCCTCGCCTTTGTACATCTGGGCACGCGTCCTGGCGTGGATTGTCAACGCTTTGATTCCTGTATCCTGCAGTCTTTCTGCCACTTCGTCTATATTAATAGAATCACTGTCCCAGCCCAATCTTGTTTTTACAGTCACCGGCAAATGGGTGGAGCTTACCACGGCTTTCGTCAGACGGACCATCAGGTCGATGTCCTTCAAAACGCCTGCACCGGCACCTTTGCAGACTACTTTTTTAACGGGACAGCCAAAGTTAATATCAACCAAATCCGGCTCTACAGTCTCCACAATTCTTGCGGACATTGCCATTGCTTCCTCATCACCGCCAAAAATCTGAATGCCTACAGGTCTTTCATAATCGAAAATATCAAGCTTTTTGCGGCTTTTGATAGCGTCACGAATCAGGCCTTCAGAAGATATAAATTCCGAGTACATCAGATCTGCACCGTGCATTTTGCATAGTTTTCTGAAAGGAGGATCACTCACATCTTCCATCGGAGCCAAAAGAAGTGGGAAATCCGGAAGTTCTATGTTGCCAATTTTTACCATTGTGCAAAGATAATGATTCATTTTGGGACTAATTTAAAATCAATCTTAATTCCTTAATTAATAACTTTGCCGTCAACAATTCTATACTATGAAAAAGGCCGTTTTGATGCTGGTTTTGGCGATATCAATATCTTGTTCCAAATCCGAAAATTCAGGAAACAAAGAAGTGCTGAGAGAAGAAAACACGACTGCAGCCAAAGTTGTAACAGATCCTATAGCGGAAGGAAAAACACTGATTGAAGGTTCGGATTGTCTTGGCTGCCACAAGCCGGACGAGAAAATGATTGGGCCGTCTTACAAAGAAGTGGCAGCGAAATATGAAAATACACCAGAGAATGTGGAAATGCTGGCTGATAAAATCATCAAAGGAAGTTCCGGCGTCTGGGGCGATGTTCCAATGCCGGCGCACGGATTCAGCAAAGAAAATGCGAAATTTATGGCGCAATATATTTTGTCTTCGAAATAATGACCGAAAAATCCAGCCTTCATCCCAGAAATATCCACCGCAATTCCTACGATTTTGAGGCGTTAATTGCCGCAGTTCCCGAACTCAAACATTACGTTTTCAAAAATGATTACGATACTTTGACGATCAATTTCAGTCTGCCACAAGCGGTGAAATTGCTCAATAAAGCCTTGCTTTTGAAATATTACAGTATTAAGGACTGGGATATTCCGGAAGGTAATCTTTGTCCGCCGATTCCTGGCAGAGCAGATTATGTTCATTATTTAGCAGATTTATTAGCGGAAGAAAATGGTCAAATTCCAACCGGAAGATCAGTGAAAGTTTTGGATATTGGAACTGGTGCAAACCTTGTATATCCATTGATAGCCAATAGTTCATACGGTTGGGAAATTTTAGGAACAGACATTAATGAGGATTCCCTGAAAAATGCTCAGAAAATTTTGGACAACAACCCGGAATTGTCAGAACATATTCATCTGAAATTTCAACCAGATTCTGACTTAATCTTCAAAAATATATTCTCATCCCAAGACAAATTCACGTTCTCAATGTGTAATCCGCCTTTCCACGAATCTGCGGAAGATGCATTACAAGGCAATCGCAGAAAAACCAAAAATCTGAGAAACAATAAAGTCCAGAAACCAATTCTAAACTTCGGCGGCAACCAATCCGAGCTCTGGTGCGAAGGTGGCGAGGAAGCTTTCATCAAAAAAATGATTAATGAAAGTGTTCAGTTCAAGTCGCAGGTTTTGTGGTTCACCACTTTGGTTTCCAAAAAAGATAATCTCCACCAGCTTACGACTTTGCTTAAAAACCTGAATATTCCGGAATTCAAAACCATCGATATGGCGCAAGGGCAGAAGATCAGCCGGATTTTGGCTTGGACATTTGTCCCGAAGTCAGAGAGGAAAGATTGGTTTTAGAATTATTTGGGCAGCTTTATCCGCCTTCCGTTCCCAATCTTTTTGCCCTCGCTTTTCCAACCACAAAAAAGGATTTCCACTCAAGTCGGGCTGCAGATTCAACATATAATCGACAGTTGCTATAATTTTCACAATTTGTCATTCCGCTGTTTAGATTCCTACGGAATGACAATAATGTGTTCAAAGTAAATCTGCAAAATTTGCTTAATCTGCGAGAATCTTAAAATCGTTGATGAGTTTTATGACTTTGCGAACTTAAAATATTTTCAATAATTTCAAAAAACTTAGCGCTCTTTGCGTTAAAATTCGCGCCAGAAAATTTAACTTCCATAAACATTTTAAAATCACTATTTTTGCAGTTCCAAAAAATTGAATTAAAATGTCATTATCAGAACAGGAAATTATCCGTCGCGAAAAATTGCAAAAACTGACCGACCTGGGAATCGATGCATTCCCGGCCGCTGAATACAAAATCACCGATTCCACAAAATCTATAAAACAGGATTTCCAAGAAGGGAAGAAGGTGGTGATTGCTGGAAGATTGATGTCCAGAAGAATTCAGGGGAAGGCAAGTTTTGCAGAATTGCAGGATTCCGAAGGTAAAATCCAGGTTTATTTTAACCGCGACGAAATCTGTACTGGCGAAGACAAAACTTTATACAACGAGGTTTACAAACACCTTTTAGACATCGGTGACATCATCGGCGTAGAAGGCGAACTGTTCAACACGCAAGTTGGCGAGATGACTGTGAAGGTGACCAATTTTCAAATCTTAACCAAAACACTTCGCCCGCTTCCGCAGCCAAGAACTGACGAAAATGGAGTAGTACACGATGCTTTCAACGACGCGGAATTGCGTTACAGACAGCGCTATGTAGATCTAATCGTGAATCCTCAAGTGAAAGAAATTTTCGTAAAGAGAACAAAATTGTTTAATGCGATGCGGACTTTTTTCAATGATGCCGGTTATTTCGAAGTAGAAACACCAATTCTTCAGTCGATTCCCGGTGGTGCTGCGGCAAGACCTTTTATCACGCATCACAACGCTTTGGATATCCCGTTATATCTTAGAATTGCCAACGAATTATATCTGAAAAGATTGATCGTTGGAGGATTTGACGGTGTTTATGAGTTCTCAAAAAACTTCAGAAATGAAGGGATGGACAGGACGCACAACCCGGAATTTACCGCAATGGAAATCTATGTGGCGTACAAAGATTACAACTGGATGATGGATTTCACCGAGAAATTGTTGGAATTTTGTGCCACTTCTGTCAATGGCGCTTCGGAATCTACATTCGGAGAACATACGATTAGCTGGAAAGCACCTTATCCAAGAGTTTCTATGACAGAAGCGATCATAAAATATACAGGTTTCGACATCACCGGAAAATCTGAGCAGGAATTATTTGATTTCGCCAGATCTATCGGAATCGATGTGAATGAAACGATGGGTAAAGGAAAATTGATTGACGAGATTTTCGGAGAGAAGTGCGAAGGAAACTTCATCCAGCCAACATTTATCACAGATTATCCTGTGGAAATGTCGCCTTTGACCAAAAAACACAGAACGCAGGAAGGTTTGACCGAGCGTTTCGAATTGATGGTTTGCGGTAAAGAAATCGCAAATGCTTATTCAGAATTAAATGACCCGATCGACCAAAGAGAGCGTTTTGAAGATCAATTAAAATTAGCTGAAAAAGGCGATGATGAAGCGACGGGTTTCATCGATGAAGATTTCCTGAGAGCTTTAGAATACGGAATGCCACCAACGTCTGGATTAGGAATCGGAATGGACAGATTGATTATGTTTTTGACGAATAATCCATCGATCCAGGAAGTTCTTTTCTTCCCTCAGATGAGACCTGAGAAAGTAATACCAAAAGTGGAATTGGGAGAAGATGAGAAAGTGATACTCGAGGTTCTTGGTTCTCAAGAAGTGCCATTTGAACTTAACGAAGTAAAAACCCGTTCTCAACTTTCCGGAAAAAAATGGGACAAAGCCTCTAAAACTCTAAGCAAAAATAATCTGGTAAAAGTTGATAAAATTGATGAGGTTTTGTGGATGAAATTAGTATAAAATTTAGTTTTTACATATAAAAAACGAGTCCAAAATCTGGACTCGTTTTCTTTTTTTAAAGATGATTCAATTTATTTACCCATAGCCGCATTCGTCATATCCTGGGACAGTTTGGTGTAATAGTCTGTCCAGAGTTTTCGATCTTCAGCAGTCATTTTTGACATTGCAGATTGTGATTTTGTAGCCCATTCCTGCGCTTTCGCAGTTAATTCCTGAATTTTTGTGGCATCTTGCGCTTTGCTGGCCGCCATCATATCCTTCACGTAGCTGTTGTATTCCTCGGCAAATTTTGTGATTTCAGGATCGCTAAATTTTGGCAGATCAGATGATTCTACAACATCTTCCACTTTTGCAGCCGCTTCGGTAGAGCCTACGGTTGCAGTTGATTCTGTCGTTTTCGGCGCATCTTTCTTGCATGACGTCAAGGAAAGTGCTGCCAAAGCTCCTAACATAAAAATTGATTTTTTCATAAAATTTTTTGGTTTGTTTGTTTCGTAAATGTATTCTTTTTTTCGATAGGTAATGTGTATTATATAATATTTAAACTAATTATCTGGTTTTAATTTTTAAAATGATGAATTAGTATAAATAATAATTAGTGATAATCTATTATTGTGATTAAATGAATATTTCGAATAATATTGATTTCGATTACAACAACGATTTCAGTTGCTTTAGTCCAGTTTCCTATATTAAACGATTTAGAATTGTTGGCTATGAGCAGGCATTTTAAATTTTAATGACCTGAAACAATCGACTATTTATCTTGCTTCCCTGTTAAAAACTTCTGGCTTCTGCTTTAATTTAATCCTTTCATATCTCGAAAAAAATCACCATATTTGTAAGCATTTTAAGAAAATAATTTAACAAATAAAAAAGAAATATTCTCAAGCTAACTATTTGAAAGATTGAGTCTTATCTCTTTAATAAAACAATATGAGTCAAAAAGAATATACAGCGAGTAGCATCCAGGCCCTGGAAGGAATGGAACACGTGAGACTGAGACCATCCATGTACATCGGAGATGTCGGCGTGAGAGGTCTTCACCATTTGGTTTATGAAGTCGTAGATAACTCTATTGATGAAGCACTGGCAGGCTATTGCGACACAATCAAAGTGACCATTCACGAGGGCGAGAGTATTTCTGTAAAAGATAATGGCCGTGGTATTCCTGTTGATTTTCATGAAAAAGAACAGAAATCTGCTTTGGAGGTTGTAATGACCAAAATTGGAGCTGGTGGTAAATTTGATAAAGATTCTTACAAAGTTTCCGGTGGTCTTCACGGTGTTGGGGTTTCTTGTGTGAATGCACTTTCAACCTTGCTAGTAGCGACTGTCAGCCTAAATGGAAAACTGTATCAGCAAAAATATTCCGAAGGAAAAGCTTTGGCAGATGTCGCAGAGATCGGAACGACTTCTGAAAGAGGAACGGAAGTTTTCTTCCAGCCGGACGGAACTATTTTCCAGGAATTGGTTTACAATTACGATACGCTGGCGAACAGACTTAGAGAATTATCTTTTCTGAATAAAGGAATTACAATTACCTTGATTGATGAGAGACATCCAAACGAAGACGGAAGTTTCAATTCAGAAGTTTTCCATTCGGAAGGTGGTCTTAGAGAATTCGTAGAATACATCGACGGCAACCGTGAATCCATTATGGAGAACGTGATTTTTATGGAAAGCGAAAGAGAAGGGATTCCTGTAGAAGTGGCGATGCGTTACAACACGTCGTTTACAGAGAATTTGCACTCTTATGTTAATAACATCAATACCCACGAAGGTGGAACGCACTTGGCAGGTTTCAGAAGAGCCTTGACAAGAACGCTTAAAAAATATGCGGATGATCTTGGGATTCCTGCAAAAGAGAAAGTAGAAATTACCGGAGACGATTTCCGTGAAGGCCTTACAGCTGTAGTTTCTGTAAAAGTAATGGAACCTCAGTTTGAAGGGCAGACCAAAACGAAATTAGGTAACTCCGAAGTTTCCGGAGCGGTTGACAAAATTGTTGGCGAAATGCTGACAAACTTCCTGGAGGAAAATCCAAACGAAGCAAAAATCATCGTTCAAAAAGTGGTTTTGGCAGCGAAAGCAAGACAGGCAGCTAAGAAAGCACGAGAAATGGTGCAGCGGAAATCACCAATGGGTGGCTCCGGATTGCCGGGTAAACTGTCTGACTGTTCTTCCAAAGATCCTGCTGTTTCTGAATTGTTCCTTGTAGAGGGAGATTCCGCAGGTGGAACGGCGAAACAAGGTCGTGACCGTCATTTTCAGGCGATTTTGCCTTTGAGAGGTAAGATTCTGAATGTGGAGAAATCGATGCTGCACAAAGTTTATGACAACGAGGAGATTAAGAATATCTACACAGCTCTTGGCGTTTCTGTAGGAACAGAGGAAGATTCCAAGGCGTTGAATATGAGTAAATTAAGGTATCATAAAATCGTGATTATGACCGATGCGGATATTGACGGTTCACACATTTCAACCCTGATTCTGACATTCTTTTTCCGATTTATGAATGAGATGATTGAGAACGGTTACATCTACATCGCACAGCCGCCTTTGTATCTTTTGAAAAAAGGAAACAAAAAAATCTATGCTTACAACGAGAAAGAGCGCGAACAGTTCACTTTGGAATTGGCTCCGGACGGTAAAGGTGTTGAGGTTCAGCGTTATAAGGGTCTTGGGGAAATGAATCCTGAACAGCTTTGGGAAACAACCCTAAATCCTGAAAACAGAATTCTGAAGCAGGTAACGATTGATAATGCTGTAGAGGCAGATTCAACGTTCTCAATGTTGATGGGTGATGAAGTACCACCACGACGTGAATTTATAGAAAAAAATGCAGTCTACGCAAGAATAGACGTTTAAGTTATAAAATTGAAACCTTCCACATTTTGGAAGGTTTTTTGTTATCCATTCGAAAATAAATCAATATGAAAAAATTTTTGGCAATTGTGTCTCTCTCCGTACTGATGACTTCCTGCAACAAAACCGTAGAGAAGGAAATTACGATCAACAAGGGAAAAGACAGCGTCGCAGCGCCAGCCCAATTTGTGGTAGATTCTGTACGCGTTCAGGATTCTCTGGTGGTTAATAAAAATCTCACAACATTGTTCAACAAGCAGCTTTTGGTTTTTCCTTCAATAGAAAACAAGGTAATTCTGGACAGTATTTACAAAGAAGCACTTGTAGAAACTAAGTCCTACGATAAAAAATCTCTGCAGGCAGATCTGGAAAAACAGATGGCGAAAAGTTTTGATAAAACCAAAAATGACTCCAAAGAATGGTCGCCGGAATTCAAGCAGACCTGGGATGATACTTCCGGGATGAAAGTGATTTCGAATCAAGATAATATCCTGACACTTCTTTATTCCGGCAGCGGATTTGCAGGCGGTGCGCACGGTTATTATTTCGAAAGCTACAAGGTTTTTGATCTTAATAAAAATGTAGTCGTCAATCAAAATGATATTTTAAAAAATGCGAAAGACCCGGCGTGGGATCAGGTACTGAAATCACATTTTAATGAACCGGAACAGAAAGAAATGCTTTTGGATGATAAAATTGCTCCCAATAATAATTTCTATTTTGATGATAAAAAAATCACCTTTGTCTACAATCAATACGAGATTACAGCCTATGCCGCAGGTGTTGTATACATTACAGTGAATTTTTCTGAGATAAAAAATCTCCTGAAACCAGAATTCATTACACAGTATAAGATCAAGTAAAATGAGCAAACAAAACCTGCAAAATTATCGGAAGTTTTATCCGTTACATCACTTTATTTTCTACCCGATCTCTCTCGTACTGCTTATAATTTCTATTCGTCAAGTCTTCATCGAGGTCAATCATAATAGCAGTTTGGTGATGGTTTGGATTGTTATTTCGGGGATGATTGTACTGATGATTACATTGTCGTTTATGCTGCGTCAGCATTACGCTTTGGGATTGCAGGACAGAATCATTATCAACGAATTCAAAGTCCGGTATTTTACGTTGACAGAGACAAGGTTAGAAAATTCTTCCTACCAATTTTCGGACGCACAGATTTTTGCACTCAGGTTTTCGAGCGATGAAGATTTGATTGAATTAATGAGCCAAACGGTGGCAAATGACTGGTCTGCATCCAAAATCAAAAAAAACATCAAACATTGGAATGCCGATAACCGAAGAATATAATATCCAAAATAAAAGATTTTAACTGCTAAGGATGGGAATTCCAAGTTCTTATAATTCGACTTTAAAAAATAACTTAATTAAATGCTCTGAAAGTCTCAGAGTATTTTTACTTTTGATTCTATGAACGTTGCCTTCATCATCAATCCCTATTCTGCCAATGGAAATTACCAGCCTTTTTTGGATGATCTCTCGGCCAAAATAGATAATCCGGTTTTTCTGATTTCCCAGTCTCTGCAGGATACGGCTGATTTTATAGAAATCAACTGGGACCGTACTGATGTTTTTGTAGCTGTAGGCGGCGATGGAACGATTTCTACAGTCGCAAAAATGCTGATCAATTCGGATAAGATTCTGGCTGTTTTTCCTGCCGGTTCCGGCAACGGATTTTCGCGTGAAACCAATTTTAGTAAGAATATTACATTATTATTAGAAAAGATTAAAAATGAAAAATTTCGTGAGATTGATACATTCACAGTCAACGGCCATTTTTCAATCAATGTTTCAGGGACAGGCTTTGATGGCAAAGTGGTGAAGGAATTTGAGAAAACCAACCGTGGTTTCAAAAATTATATCAAAGTTTCCATCGAGACCTTTTTCAATTATAAACCCATTCATATCAAATTTCTAGATTCGGCTTATGATGATCTGAACGGAACTTATCTGATGCTGAATGTTGCTAATACGCGCCAGTTCGGCAATAATGCCTACATCGCACCGATGGCCAGCAAAAGTGATGGCTTGGTAGATTTGGTTTTGGTGAAGAAATTTCCGGTCTATTACTCGCCGTTTTTCGCATACAGAATGTTCACAAAACGCCTCAGAAATGATGACTACGTGACTTACCTTCCCGTTTCTGAAATAGAATTCGAAGTTGACACCAGAAATTGGCATATTGACGGCGAATTCAAAAAAATAAAATCCCCGATTTCTATCAAGGTTCTGCCGAAGAGTTTGCGGATTTTGGTTTAAAAATTTTACTGGTTTAATAGAATTGCCAGTTTCTTATAATCGTCATTTTGACCAAAGTTGTCAGTCTCTGCATTCGTTCCAATAATTTTATGTTGATGTCAAGCAAAACAGATTTTCGCTATTCCAACTATTTTCTCTTGTTTTTTAAAAACTAAGATATCTCTATAAATTGCAATACAGGCATAAGTGCCACTTTCTGCAACACTTTTCTCAACAAAAAGTTGGTCGATATCGGAAAATTTATCTTTGGAGATTATTTTCTTTTCATAACCTATTTTATCCATTGATTTTAAGAAATTTGTCTGAGTAATATCCTTCGGGAAATTACCTATAACAACGTCGAATTTTAATTGATCAGTTTTCGATTTGTCTTTATTTTCGTTCAATTTCAAAATGCTGAATTCATCATAATCACTTGTATAGTAATCTATGCCGTCGTATTCGAAGAATCTTGCTCCCATTTTCGTTGCAAAATTCTGCGCTTGATTTTGAGCCTGCTTTTTGATTGATCTCTGTTCACTTTCTTTACAGGCGACAAATACTAAAATAAGCGTTAGACAAGATATAACTGTTCGCATTAGTTTTTTACCAAATATACTAATCTAATCCAAAAATCATTTCAATTTCCCTATTTTTGTATCAATCATCATTTATCAACTATCATTTATAGCTTGTGCAGAATAAACTAAAAATCATCAACGATCCCGTTCACGGCTTTATCAAAATTCCGCACGAGATTCTATTTGATGTCATAGAACATCCCTATTTTCAAAGACTGAGACGCATTTCCCAAACCGGTTTACTATCACTCATTTTTCCCGGTGCAAAACACACAAGATTTCATCATGCTTTAGGCGCTATGAATCTAATGTTCAAAGCTTTGGAAACTTTAAAACTAAAAGGAATCAAAATTTCCAAGAAAGAAGAAGAAGCGGCGATGCTGGCCATTTTGATGCATGATATTGGGCATGGGCCATTTTCCCACGCTTTGGAAAACAGGCTGATGGACGATTGGCACCACGAGAAAATTTCAATTTTGCTAATGACCAGGCTGAATGAAGAATTCAACGGAAAATTGGATTTAGCGATTGAAATGTTTCAGGGGAAATATAAAAGAATGTTCTTCAACCAGCTGATTTCTTCACAGTTAGATGTCGACAGGATGGATTATCTGAAGCGCGACAGTTTTTATACAGGCGTTTCCGAAGGTGATGTCAACGTAGAAAGGATTATTTCTATGATGAATGTCTGCGAGGAAAAACTGGTGATTGATGCCAAGGGAATTTATTCCATTGAGAATTATCTTACAGCCAGAATGTTTATGTACTGGCAGGTTTACTACCACAAAACTGCTGCCTTGGCTGAGCATGTTTTGGTTCAGATTCTAAACCGGGCAAAATATCTCGTTTCCAGTAATTTGGAATTGGAAGCGCCTTCCAATCTGAAGTATTTTTTGATCAAAAATAAGTTTGACGAGGCGACGGAAGAGGACATCAGAAGGTTTACAATGCTGGATGATATGGATGTTTTTCAGGCCATAAAAGAATGGACAGAGAATCCTGATTTTATATTGTCGAAGCTTTGTAAAATCGTTATTTACAGAGATTTTCCGAAAAGTATTATTTCATCAAAACCATTTTCTGAAGATTTTTTGAAACAAAAGGCAGAAAAAGTCAACCAATACTTTAATATTGATAATGGCGAGGAACTGGTAGGGCAGATTTCGAGAACGCTCCTCCCGTATGATACTGAGAGACAGCCAATTTATCTTATGAATAAGGTAGGAGATACCTTCAAACTGGAGGAGTCAGAAAATCAGATCCTCTTTGGCTGTATGGAAAATGCGACTGAGAAATACATCGCATATTTCCCGAGAGAAATAGTATGATTAAAGTAAAACTGCTTTTGATTCGTCATAAAAAATTAATGGATAATTAATAAAATATTTATCTTTGCAAACTATGGAATTTACTGCGCAACAAATTGCAAATTTTATAAACGGGAAAATCATTGGAAATCCAGAAACTGTGATTACAGGCGTTTCCCCAATCGAGAATGGCGAAAGAGGACATTTGTCTTTCATAGGACAATCCAGATTCCTGGAGTTCTTGGATGATACAGAATGCGCAGTTCTTATTGTCTCTGAAAACTTAATACAGGAAGATCAGGACTATAAACCGGTCATTATCACTGTAGAAGATGCGTATCTGTCTTTTCAGGTGCTGATGAATCTTTATCAGGAAATGCAGGAAAGAAGAACCGGAATAGAGCCGGGCTCATTCTTCCACGAGACAGCTAAGTTGGGCGAAGACGTCTATATAGGCGCGTTCACTTACGTTTCAGAAAAAGCAAATATTGGCGATGGTACTCAGATTTTTCCGCATGTGTATGTGGGAAAAGGCGTCAAAATTGGCAAAAACTGCAAGATTGACAGTGGAGCAAGAATATACGATTATTGTATTGTAGGTGATAATTGTGTCATCCATTCCAACACTGTGATTGGTGGCGACGGATTTGGTTTCCAGCCCACTGCGGAAGGTTTTAAGAAAATCCCGCAATTAGGTAATGTCATTATTGAAGACGATGTAGAAATAGGTTCCAATTGCAGTATAGACCGTGCAACCATTGGATCTACCGTTATCGGAAAAGGTACTAAGATTGATAATCTGATTCAGATTGCCCATAATGTGAAAATTGGTGAGAACAACGTTATCGCAGCCCAGGCCGGGATCGCAGGATCCACAATCATCGGAGACTGGAATCAGATTGGAGGACAGGTTGGCATTGTTGGCCACATCAAAATCGGTAATCAGGTGAAAATCCAGGCACAGAGTGGCGTCAATCACGCGGCGAAAGATGGTGAGACACTTTATGGCTCGCCGGCAATTAATTACAGCGATTACAGAAGAAATTACGTACATTTCCGTAATTTTACCGACATAGTTAAGAGAATAAACGATTTAGAAAATAAAAAATCAGAGTAAGGTATCAGGAGCTAAGAAGCAGTTCTTCCCGCCTCAAAACTATTACAATGAGTGATAAACAAAAAACAATCAGCGAAGAAATCCACCTTTCAGGGATAGGTCTTCACACAGGCAGAGAAGTCAATCTTACCATCAAACCGGCAAAAGAAAACACCGGATTTGTGTTTGTAAGGACAGATCTCGAAGGTCATCCTCAGGTAGAGGCTGACGTCAATTACGTAACGACTACAGAAAGAGGAACTACTCTTGAAAAGCTGGGCGTCAAAATCCATACCTGCGAGCATCTTCTTGCCGCACTGGTAGGAATGGACGTGGATAATGTCTTTCTTGAGATGAACAGTGCAGAGCCGCCAATCCTGGATGGTTCTTCCAAATATTTTGTAGAAGCTATCGAAAAGGCTGGCGTCAAAGAGCAGGATCTTGCAAGAGAATATCTTGTGGTGAAGGAAGTGATGAACTACATCGATCCTTCTACCGGCTCAGAAATTACCGTTATTCCGGCAGACGATTACGAGATTACCACAATGGTAGATTTCGGAACCAAGGTTCTTGGAACTCAAAATGCCAGTATGAAAAATCTTTCAGAGTTTAAGGAAGAGATTGCTCCGGCGAGAACATTCAGTTTTCTGCACGAGTTGGAGCAGCTTTTGGACGCTAATCTTATCAAAGGCGGCGATATCAGCAATGCTATCGTTTACGTAGATAAGGAGCTGACGCCGGAAACCACTGAAAAACTGAAATTGGCTTTCGGAAAAGATGAAGTTTCCATCCGTCCAAACGGGATTCTTGATAATCTTACCCTCAACTTCCCCAACGAGGCCGCACGTCACAAACTTTTGGATGTGATAGGTGATCTGGCACTGGTAGGTGTCAGAATCAAAGGGCGCGTGATCGCCAACAAACCGGGACACTTCGTCAATACACAGTTCGCAAAAAAACTTAATAGACAATACAAATTGCAGAAAAGAAAAAATGTTCCTGATTTTGATCTCAAGGCAGAACCTGTTTTTGACATCAATGGCATCATGAAATTATTGCCTCACAGACCGCCGTTTCTCTTGGTTGATAAGATTTTACAACTCTCCGAAACACACGTGGTAGGTTTGAAAAATGTTTCTATGAACGAGCCGTTTTTCGTAGGTCACTTTCCAAAGGAACCAGTAATGCCGGGTGTTTTGCAAATCGAGGCAATGGCTCAGGTTGGTGGGATTTTAGTCTTAGCCAATGTGCCGGATCCGGAAAATTACTCCACTTACTTCGTGAAGATGGATAATGTGAAATTTAAGAAAAAAGTAGTTCCGGGCGATCAGCTGATATTCAAGATCGAATTGATAGAGCCTATCAGAAGAGGAATTGTACACATGCAGGGTTATGGTTATGTAGGAGACAGCGTGGTTGTTGAAGCAGAATTGATGGCTCAGGTTGCTAAAACTAAAAATTAATCTATGATTCACCAGCTTACAGCAGTAGATCCCCGCGCTAAAATCGGCAAAAACGTTACCATAGAGCCGTTTACAACAATCGGTGCCAATGTAACAGTCGGTTCGGACACGTGGATAGGTCCCAACGTGACCATCATGGAAAATGTAAAGATTGGTAAAAATTGCAAAATTTTTCCGGGAACTGTGATAGGCGCAGTACCTCAGGATCTTAAATTTGACGGTGAAGATACTCAGGTGATCATCGGCGACGGAACAACACTTAGAGAATGTGTTACCATCAACCGCGGTACAAAAGCTTTAGGATATACTAAAATTGGAAATAACTGCCTCATTATGGCAACTTCCCACGTGGCACACGACTGTATCGTGGGCGATAATGTGATCATTGCAAATGGTTGCGGAATCGCAGGACACGTGGAAATTGGAGATTTTGTAGTAATGGGCGGACTTTCTGCCGTTCAGCAATTTGGAAAAATCGGAAAACACGTGATGATTTCCGGCGGATCGCTCATCAGAAAAGATATTCCACCTTACGTAAAAGTGGCGAGAGAGCCGATATCTTATGCAGGAATCAATTCTGTAGGATTGAGGAGAAGAGGTTTCACCAACGATAAAATTTTTGAAATCCAGAAAATATACAGAGCTATTTTCCAGATGAAAATGAATACAACACAGGCAATAGAATTCATCGAAAAAGAAATGCTTCCGACTGTGGAAAGAGATGAAATCATCCAGTTTATACAAAATTCACCTAGAGGAATTGTGAAAGGGTACGGATCCAACAAAGAATAAAATTAATATATCGTAAAGATGTAAAATCGTACAACTGTGGATTTGCAGTTTAACAATTTTACGATTTTACAAAAATTTAACAATCAAGAGAATATATAACTAATGGCAACAAGCAACGATATCAGAAAAGGACTTTGCATAGAATTCAGCAATGATATTTTCAAAGTAATAGAATTTATGCACGTAAAACCAGGCAAAGGTCCTGCTTTCGTGAGAACAAAAATGAAATCTGTGACCAACGGAAAAGTACTGGACAACACTTTCTCTGCAGGCCACAAGATAGACGAAGTGAAGGTGATCACCAGAAAATTCCAGTATCTTTATGATGACGAGAACGGATTTTATTTTATGAACAACGACGATTTCTCCCAACTTTATCTTGACAAAGAAATGATCGAAAATTCTCAGTTTATGAAACCGGGCGAAGAAGTCACTATCATCCTGAAAGAAGCAGACGAGACGCCACTTTCCGCAGAATTGCCGCAGTCGGTTTATCTGGAAGTGATCGAGGCAGATCCTGGAATCAAAGGAAATACCGCAACCAATGCGCTGAAAAATGCAATCGTAGAAACAGGAGCCAGAATCAATGTTCCATTGTTCATCGAGCCGGGCGACAAGATCAAAGTCAATACAGAAGACGGATCTTACCTGGAAAGAGTAAAATAAAACAAAAATACAGGATGGAAGTCTGAAGTTGATCTTCACGCTTCCATTTTTTTTTATTTGGGCAGCTATATCCGCCTTCCGTTCCCGCTTTTTTCTTTTTTTATTCAAAAAAAGAAAAAGAGCTCCACTCAAGTCGGGCTGCAAAAGTTTCTCAATCAAACACGATTTTAAGCTAAAATCTAATGTCTAAATTCTAACATCTAACTATGACATTCAATCAGCCACAACAACTCAAAACCATTGCTGATCTCATCGGCGCAAGATATATCGGAGAAGAGGACTTTCCCGTCCTTGGAACCAACGAAATTCATATGGTAAAAGCCGGAGAAATTGTATTCGTCAATCATCCGAAATATTACGACAAAGCTTTAAACTCCGCTGCTACAATCATTTTAATAGACAAAGAAGTGGAATGTCCGGTAGGAAAAGCACTTTTGGTTTCCGACGATCCGTTTAGAGACTTTAATAAAATCAATACACACTTCACCAGAATCTCCAATTTCAAAGAAGAACTTCACGATCTGGAAGTGGGAGACGGAACGTTCATTCATCCCTCAGTTGTGATTGGAAATGACGTCAGAATAGGAAAGAATTGCCACATTTTTCCCAATGTAGTCATCGGTGACAGAACTGTAATTGGTGACAACGTTGTCATACAGGCCAACACAGTTTTAGGAGGCGACGCTTTCTATTACAGAAAACTGAATGGAAACTTTGACAGATTGATCTCCGTAGGAAACGTGGTCATAGGAAATAATGTAGAAATAGGAAACGGCTGCACAATTGATCGTGGTGTTACCGATTCTACGGTTATCGGTGATGGAAGTATTCTGGATAATCAGATTCAGATTGGCCACGACACGATTATTGGTAAAAGAGTTTTGATAGCGTCGCAAACAGGAATCGCCGGCTGCTGCATCATAGAAGACGACGTGACGGTTTGGGGACAGGTCGGAATGGCTTCGGGTGTACGGGTGGAAAGCGGTACAGTTCTGCTTGCCAAAAGCGGAGTCAACAGGGATTTGAAAAAAGGAACCTATTTCGGATCTATCGCAGAAGAATTCAGAGATTACCTCCGAAAAGAAGTGAAACTCAAAAATCTGAAGTAAATCATACTTTATTAATTCAAAAAATAATTGATTACGAGAAAGTTTTAAATTATTATCGTTATTTTTGCGAGTAACAAAGTATTTATAAAATCAATAAACAATAATAAAAAATGTCAGTATTAGTAAACAAAGATTCTAAAGTTATCGTACAAGGATTTACAGGTAACGAAGGTACTTTCCACGCGGGTCAGATGATCGATTACGGAACCAACGTTGTTGGTGGTGTAACTCCGGGAAAAGGAGGTTCTGAGCACCTTGGCAAACCGGTTTTCAATTCTGTAGCAGAAGCTGTAGAGAAAGCAGGAGCTAATGTGAGTATTATTTTCGTGCCGCCTGCATTTGCTGCAGATGCTGTGATGGAGGCTGCTGAGGCAGGTATCAAAGTTATTGTATGTATCACAGAAGGGATTCCTGTTGCTGATATGGTAAAAGTTAAAGATTATATCCAAGACAGAGACTGTAGACTGATCGGTCCAAACTGTCCTGGTATCATCACTTCAGACGAAGCTAAAATCGGGATTATGCCAGGTTTCGTTTTCAAAAAAGGAAAAGTTGGTATCGTTTCAAAATCAGGAACTTTAACCTACGAAGCTGCAGATCAGGTTGTAAAAGCTGGTTTTGGAGTTTCTACTGCGATCGGAATTGGTGGAGATCCAATCATTGGAACTACAACTAAAGAAGCATTGGAATTGTTCATCAATGATCCTGAGACAGAAGCGGTTGTAATGATCGGAGAAATCGGTGGATCTTTGGAAGCTGAAGCTGCAAGATGGTACAAAGCAAGTGGTTCTACAAAACCGGTTGTAGGCTTCATCGCAGGACAGACTGCTCCAAAAGGCAGAACTATGGGTCACGCTGGTGCGATCGTAGGTGGTGATGATGATACAGCTCAGGCAAAAATGGCTATTATGGCAGAAAACGGAATCCACGTAGTAGATTCTCCTGCTGAGATCGGCGTAACTGTTGCCAAAGTTTTAGCATAATACAAAATTGACTGCAATCTTTCGATTATAATATTTTGAGGAGCTCCACAAGAGCTTCTCATTTTTTTTATTTAAATTTGACAAAAATATATTTACAAACACACAAGTATGAAAAAAATAATTTTTGCCTCATTCGCTCTTTGCTCATTCCTTTCCCAGGCACAGATAGACCTGAGATCTACAGAGTTTGGCGTGGTTGCGGGAGGAACCTATTCCAGAGTTAGAAATGCACACAACCCGTCCGGACCCAGAATTTCTGTTCTCGCAGGCGTAGCAGCACAGGCGCCCATAGGAGACGGTGAGCAGTATTACCTTCAGCTAGAAGCTTTATACTTTGGAGCAGGCGAAGGCGGAGACAGAAAATATGAGGATGCAAAAGGATGGGAGCACGCCGTCTACGCCAATAATTATTTGAGTATACCAATCAATTTCAAAGCTTTTTTCTCTGAGGCAGAATCTGAATTTTTTGGATTAGTCGGTCCGAGGTTTAACTTCCTTCTCAATCAAAAAGTGACAAATCCGGCAAAAGAATATTACGCAGCAAACAGCTACGGTAAGGCAAATTCTGTGAATATCGGAGTTGGTGCCGGCGTAGGTTTCAGTTACAAGAGACAACTGGAGATTGCCCTCAAATATGATCTCGGTTTGTCCGATGCTTATCCGGATCTCAAGAATTCACCAGATAATCAGACGACAGATGCGAACGTCGCCAAGAAAAAATCAGAACAGGTTATCAGTTTAGGATTGACTTATTTCTTCAAATAAAAAAATAAAGGCTGTGAATTATTCACAGCCTTTATTTTTCTCCATCTAAAAGGATTATCCTATTTATTTTTGATGATCTCTCTGATTTTACCTTCAATTTCTTCTGACAGTTCAGGATTGTCTTTCAGGACGTCTTTTACGGCATCTCTACCTTGTCCCAGCTTCGTATCTTCGTAGCTGAACCAAGAGCCGCTTTTCTTCACCACAGCAAGATCTACAGCAGTATCCAGAATCTCTCCCGATTTTGAAATACCTTCACCATACATAATATCAAATTCTGCCATTTTGAAAGGCGGCGCTACTTTGTTTTTCACAATTTTCACCTTCACACGGCTTCCAACGGCTTCGTCACCATTTTTGATTGGTGCACTTGCTTTTCTGATATCAATTCTTACTGATGCATAAAATTTAAGTGCATTTCCACCGGTTGTAGTTTCCGGATTTCCAAACATTACGCCGATTTTCTCACGAAGCTGATTGATGAATATTACAGTACATTTTGTTCTTGAGATAGAACCTGTCAGTTTTCTCAAAGCTTGTGACATCAATCTTGCGTGAAGACCCATTTTGGAATCTCCCATTTCTCCTTCGATTTCTGCTTTCGGCGTCAGTGCCGCAACAGAATCGATGACCACAATATCGATTGCTCCCGATCTGATCAGGTTGTCTGCGATCTCCAAAGCCTGCTCACCATTGTCCGGTTGGGAAATGATCAGGTTTTCCAGATCTACGCCCAATTTTGCAGCGTAGCTTCTGTCAAAAGCGTGCTCAGCATCTATGAAAGCAGCGATACCGCCGGTTTTCTGTGCTTCGGCAATAGCGTGTAAAGTCAATGTTGTTTTACCGGAAGATTCAGGTCCGTAGATTTCGATTACTCTTCCTCTTGGATAGCCGCCCACGCCCAAAGCAAGGTCGATTCCTAATGATCCGGACGGAATTACTTCTATCGTATGATCCACGGAATCCTCGCCTAAAGTCATTACGGTGCCTTTTCCGTAGGTTTTATCTAGTTTTTCCAGTACCAACTGGAGTGCTTTTTTCTTATCGTCGTTTGTACTCATTATGTCAAAAAATTATTCTCAAAATTAATCATTTTAAAATCAAATTCCAATATTATTTTAGCTAACTGCTTTAAATTTATTAGTTAAAATTTAATGAAAATTTGAATTTTTCGTTACTGCCAGATAGTCGTGTAATACTTTCAACTGATCCTTATTTCCTTTGTTAATTCTCGCCTCTCTGCTGATTATTTTTTCATAAATACTGTTGAAGATCTGCTTTGATTTGGGGAATAGATTTCTGTTTTTCACTCTAGGAATTTCTAATCTTTCGCAAACTTCATTGTCCAACAAAAACCAAGTACAGCAAATGTGGAGATAACGCAGGTTTCTTCTTTGAAAATTAAATTTAAGAATTGGATTTTCCAAAGATTCATTTAATAAAGAATGGGCTAGTAAAGCCGAATCTTTGTCTGCGGGCGGCTGTACAGAAGTCCACAAGTAGAAATATTCTGTAGCCTGCTTTTTGTCATCGGGGAGGAGCTCTTCCGGAATTCCCAACAGATATCCAACGTACTTCCAAAGCTGAAACAAACCCTTTTGTTCCTTATCGGAATACGTATTTCCCAACTTCTTCAAACTGTATAAAAATACAAGGCTGAAACCGATGTAGGTAGCCATCATATCCCAGGAATTGATCGGTTCGCCCCAGTTTTTGGTATCCCAGTTTTTATAATGTTTTCTGATAGAAAGTCTCGCGTAGGAATGGATGAGTCTCGTTTTGATAGCGAACTCATATCCTTTCTGATGGATCATCAGTGAATTTCTTCTGGTGACATTAACCCAAAAATCCAAGGTTTCTGATAATCGTTTGACAGCGCCTTTCTTCAAAGCTTCTGTGACGATCAAAGGTTTGTTGAGATAGGCATAATCGTAGCCGCCGATGAGGCAGTAATCTCTGAGCGAAATCAACGAATCAACATTGCATCGCATGCAAAGTTCAGCACCGCTTTTTATGAGGTCAAAGTCGACCCATTCCGGTACCGATTGAGTCTGTCCGAACAGTGTTTTCACACTTTCAGGAATATCGTCGTCGTCAGAAATGCCATTTCGGATATAAGATTCAATCTGTTTTGAGGCTTCAGAGAATGATTGCGTAAAGTAGATATCTCTAACTACCTCATCACCAATTTCATCAACGTGATAATAGTATTTGGCAAATCTCTCAAAATCATTAAAGTTGACTTGAGCGCCGGAAAAGCCGATCAGCTCTTTACCGTTGCCGGTTTCCCAGAAGTTTTTGAAATGATCTGCGTCTTTGAATCTCGGCTGTAAAATTGGTTCCTCCATTACAGCTAAAGTTACAATTATTGCTCCAAAATCGGACGGTGAGTTTTATCATTAGTCAAAATAAAAAACCTTCCAAAATGAATTGAAAGGTTTCAGTTTTATTGAGTAATTCAGATTACAAAGAAGCTGAATGTACAAGCATATCTGCCAATTTGTTAGAATATCCCCATTCGTTATCGTACCAAGATACCAATTTTACGAAAGTTGGATTCAACATAATTCCAGCCTCTTTATCAAAGATAGAAGTTCTGGAATCGCTCACGAAATCCTGAGAAACTACAGCATCTTCAGTGTATCCAAGGATACCTTTCAATTCGCCTTCAGATGCAGTTTTGATCGCTGCACAGATTTCTTCGTAAGAAGTTGGTTTGTCCAATTTCACTGTTAAATCTACTACAGAAACGTCAGCAGTTGGAACTCTGAAAGACATTCCTGTCAATTTCCCGTTTAGAGAAGGGATTACTTTTCCTACCGCTTTTGCTGCACCAGTAGAAGAAGGGATGATGTTGTTTAGTGCAGATCTACCACCTCTCCAGTCTTTTGCAGACGGTCCGTCTACAGTTTTCTGAGTTGCAGTAGTTGCGTGTACCGTTGTCATAAGTCCTTCTGCGATCCCGAAGTTATCGTGGATTACTTTTGCCAATGGCGCAAGACAGTTAGTTGTACAAGATGCATTTGAGAAGATTTCGATATCGCTGGTCAATTCTTTGTGGTTTACACCCATTACGAACATTGGTGTATCATCTTTTGGCGGCGCAGAAAGGATTACTTTCTTAGCTCCGGCGTTGATGTGTGCCTGTGCTGTTTCTTTAGACAAGAATAAACCTGTAGATTCTACGATATATTCTGCACCTACTTCGTTCCATTTTAGGTTGTTAGGGTCTTTCTCAGCTGTTACACGGATTGTTTTACCGTTTACCACAAGGTTGTTACCCTGTACTGATACTTCTCCCTTGAATGTGCCGTGAACAGAGTCATACTTTAGCATATAAGCCATGTATTCTGCATCGATAAGGTCATTGATACCTACTACTTCGATGTTTTCTCTTTCAGTCATTGCTCTGAAAACCAAACGTCCGATTCTACCGAATCCGTTGATTCCTACTTTAATTGTTGACATATTATTTAAAATATTAAGGTTTTATTTTGTAGTATAAATTTACGAAAAAATGATGGATTACATCGCTAAAATTTCAGCTATTTTAAGTAGATCCTTATCTATTTCGTTGTGTTTTTTGATGGCTTCCTCTATAGGCGTGTACACAATCTTGTTGGACTGCATTCCTACCATCACTTTGTTTCTTCCCTCCATAAGGCCTATTACAGCGCCGTAGCCAAGGTTACTTGCCAGCACTCGGTCTGCGCAGCTTGGCGATCCGCCTCTCTGGATGTGTCCTAGAATAGTAACGCGGATATCATAATTAGGAAACTCTTCTTTTGTAGATTTTGCAAGATCATAGATGCTCGCAAGCTCTTCACCTTCAGCTACTACGACAATGCTGGATGATTTTCCAACTTTTTCTGCCGTTCTGAATGTGTTGAACAGGTCTTCCAGGCTGTCTTTTCTTTCAGGAATCAGGATGTCTAGCGCTCCTGTGGCAATTCCACTGTTGAGTGCGATAAATCCGGCGTCGCGGCCCATTACTTCCACAAAGAAAACGCGGTTGTGAGAGGTAGCTGTATCACGGATTTTATCGATGGCGTCCATTGCGGTGTTGAGTGCCGTGTCGTAACCGATTGTTTTGTCTGTCCCGAAGATATCGTTGTCAATTGTACCCGGAACGCCAATTACTTTGATGCCATATTCTTCATTAAAGATTTTCGCACCGGTAAAACTTCCGTCTCCCCCGATGCAGACCAAAGCATCGATGCCCAATTTTACACATTGATCATAAGCTTTCTTCCGGCCTTCCGGCGTCATAAATTCTTTTGATCTGGCAGACTTCAGAATGGTCCCACCTTGGTTGATAATGTTTTTAACAGAACGAGGTCCCATTTTGATAACATCACCGGCAATAAGTCCATTGTAACCCTCACGGATTCCGTAACAGTCTATATTGTAATGATTTGCTGTTCTTACAACAGCTCTAAGTGCAGCATTCATCCCTGGAGCATCGCCGCCGGAAGTAAAAACCGCAATAGATTTTATGTTGTTTTCTGACATATTTTTAATTTTTTTCAAAGCAAATTTACGAAATAGGAATCAGATTACAGAACGTCTTTAATATTATGCTGCAAATTATATCTTGTGTTAATTAAATGAAATATAAATTAAGATCTGCCCGGTTTATAATGGTCTTAAAATTAACGTTAAGGAAAATATGACAAATGTTAGAATTTAATTGTTCCCTGCGTTTGGAAGTTTTATTATATTTACGAGCAATACAGAATAAAATTTAAATAAATCTTTGGTTATAAGATTTTATATTAACGGAATAAAACAAACAAAATACATTATGAAAGTTACCGTAGTTGGAGCAGGCGCAGTAGGAGCTAGCTGTGCAGAATACATCGCAATGAAAGACTTCGCAGCAGAAGTTGTGCTGGTGGATATCAAAGAAGGATTTGCAGAAGGCAAAGCAATGGATCTGATGCAGACCGCTTCTCTGAATGGTTTTGATACCAAAATCACAGGAACAACAGGAGATTACTCCAAAACGGCAGGTTCCAAAGTAGCGGTGATCACGTCCGGAATCCCTAGAAAACCGGGAATGACGAGAGAAGAACTGATCGGTATCAACGCCGGAATCGTAAAAGAAGTGACTCAGAATTTGGTGAAACATTCGCCAGACGTAATCATCATTGTAGTTTCCAACCCTATGGATACAATGGCCTACCTGGTTCACAAAACGTCCGGACTTCCGAAAGAGAGAATTATCGGGATGGGTGGCGCACTGGATTCTGCAAGATTCAAATACCGATTGGCAGAAGCCTTGGAATCACCAATTTCTGACGTAGACGGAATGGTAATCGCAGCACATTCTGATACCGGAATGTTGCCTCTTTTCAGCAAAGCAACAAGAAATGGTGTACCTGTTTCAGAATTTTTGAATGATGAGCAAAAAGCGAATGTCATTGAAGAAACTAAAGTGGGCGGTGCAACATTGACCAAATTATTAGGAACGTCAGCTTGGTACGCACCAGGCGCAGCGGTCTCTGTAATGGTTCAATCCATCCTTTGCGACCAGAAAAAAATGATCCCTTGCTCATTGATGTTAGACGGTGAATACGGACAAAGCGACATCTGTCTTGGCGTTCCTGCGATCATTGGAAAAGACGGTGTTGAGAAAATCGTAAACATCACGCTGACTTCAGAAGAGCAGCTGAAATTTGCTGAAGCTGCAAAAGCGGTAAGAGAAGTGAATGGTGATTTGAAGTTTTAAGCTTCAGATCTTTACATAAAATAAAAACCGTCCCAAGATTTTCGGGACGGTTTTTTATGTGGCGATTTCAGATGGATGTATTATTGTGCTAATAGTTCCTTAATCACACTTTCAAAGATCTTCAAACCCTTATCACCATCATAAATGAAACCGTGATCGCCCTCATTGACGGATCTGAATTCCCAGTCTTTGGAAACTGATTTATTTTTGAGATATATATTTTCCACACCGCTGAATGCATAGACGCTGTCATCCTTTGCATTTATAGATATTAATTTTTTGCCCTGAGCTATTTTGTCAAAATCGATCTTGGTGAGTAATACATTAGGATCTGCGGAGATCGCATAAAAACCTTTAGAGACCTTCTGATTCTGAGAAGCGAAGTAAAAAGTAGCCGTGCCGCCATTGGACATTCCGCCGAGAATAATGTTTTTTTTGTCAATTTTAAAATCTTTTTTGACCTGATCTACAATTGTAAATATATTGTCAAACGCTTCCTGCTGGTTGACCCAGCCAAAATCCTTTTTTCCCAACGGGTAAATAATAATAGCATTGAGATCTTCGCCAATAGAGAAAATCGGTTCATTCTGCAGTTGATAGTTTTCATAGCTGAACTTTTCTGTATTAACAACGCCACCGTGTAGATATACTACGGCTTTCATCGGCGTTTTATCACTGTACTTTTTTGGGATGTAAACAAGGTAAGGAACTTCCATGTCTTTTACCGTTGTGAAGAAGAGCGCAAACCGGCTGTCTGATTCCAGGTTTTTTTTATCTTTAATGTTTTGCATTTTTAATGATTGATGCATTCCAAACTTTATTAAGTTGATCTTCTGCCTCTTTTCTGATTGTAATATTGCCTTTCATCCGGCCGACAACCGCAATCCATTCCGCTGAATTGTGAAGTTTTACAAACGCGCTGTCAGATTCTATATACTGCAGCTCCTCGGCTTTTGTTACCAGACCTTTTTCCTGTGCCTGGGAAAGCCAGTTCATCGCGCTGTCTGTATCGTTGCAATATCCTGCACTTACAGCAGCAGTATAAAAGACAAATTTGTTTTTTTCAGCGATGCCTTGCGATGTTGCCATTGCTTTTTTAAACTGACTCAAAGCGTCACAGTACTTTTTAGACTGAATGCTGCTTTGCGCTTCATTAAGGAGTTGCTCGTAATTTTGGGATTTGAAGGATTGAGCTGTAAAAAGATACAGAGCTAAAGACAGAACATAAATTTTTGGCATTAGATTTTTTACTAAATATAAAGATAGTTTCTAAAATACCACTATTGAAAAACGAATTAATTAAAAATGCAGTAAAAATTAAAATCTCTCCCCAACCAACTCCGCATTCACCATTGCGCCCGCAAGGTTTCCCTGAAATACAGAATTGGCTACAGAACGCATCGGACTGCAATTGTCGCCACAGGCAAATACACCCGGAATATTTGTTTTCTGAAATTGGTCAGTTTTGATGTGACCCATTTCCGTCATTTCGCAACCCAAAGTTTCAGGAATATTTGAATGTTGAGTGAAAGGAAATGCACCATAAACTGCTTCGAAGTTCATTATTTTACCATCAGACAAAACCAGGTTTTCTACCATTCCGTGATGATGCTTCAATTCTGAAATCTCAGTTTCTATAATGTCGATATTATTCAGTTTAAGCTTTTGAAATTGTTCATCAGTGAAATTGGCTTTTTCTCTGGTGAAAATTGTCAAGTCTTTTGTCAAATTATTTACCAAAGAAGCGATGTGAAAACCGCGATCGCCATTTGCAATAATTGCCGTTTTTTTATTTTGAAATTCATAACCGTGACAATACGGACAATGAATTAATGAAATTCCCCAGCACTCGTGAAAACCTTTGATGTTCGGGATTTCGTCGATATTTCCTGTTGCAAAAATTAATTTTTTAGAATCAAATTTTTCGTCATTTCCGGTGGTAATTTCAAAACCTTCTTCAGTTTTAATTCCTGAAATCGCTGAGCCTTTGTAAAACTTGATTGTCGAATATTTCTCAACTTGTTCTCTTGCAATATTTGAAATTTCTTTCGGCGTTTTTCCGTCCTGTGTCAGGAAATTGTGGGAATGTGGCGTTTGGGCATTACAAGGCTTTCCACTATCGATTACGAGAACATTTCTCAAAGATCTTCCCAAAGACATTGCCGCAGAAAGTCCCGCATAACTTCCACCAATTATAATTACATCGTATTGATTTTTCATCTTTAAACTTTTTTATTTGATGATTTAAAGCGATTCGCAAAAGCCAATTGCCAAAAGCTAAATTATTCTTGCCAAAGTTAAGATTAATTTCTATTATTGCAACATAATCGCATTAACTAAATGAAAAGGAGAAACACGCCTGCAAAAGATGCCGTTCTAAATCTTATTACAAATTCAGGAAAAGCAATGAGCCAGGATACCATCGAAGGGAAAATCAATCTGGAGATCGACAGAGCTACAATCTATCGGGTCTTAAATCGGTTTTGCGAAGACGGAATTCTGCACAGAATTGTCGCGGAAGATGGCAAACAGTATTTCGCAGTCTGCATCAAATGTGATGAGAAAAAACTGGCTGACAATCATTTTCATTTCAGATGCACAGTTTGCCAGACGATCGAATGCCTGCCGGTTCCCGTTCAGTTTTCTTTACCGGCAGATTATAAAGTAGAAAGTGTGAATTGTGTTTTGACTGGTGTTTGTAAGGATTGTGCTTAAAAATTTAAACTTGTGAATTTTTTCCAGAATCAAAATCTTTAATCTGCTTTTTCGTAGCCAACGAACGCCAAGCTATCTCTAATATTTCCGTCACTAATTTCCTATCGTGGCAATCTTTCCACATACAGATGTAAGGATAATTTTTGAAATGGTCAGACAAATGAAAAATTTCAGGATATTTTTCCAGATAATAATCTCTCGACTCAAAACCAATTCTAATTGGGATGAATTCGCCACTGTCGTGAAGCCTGCAAAGCAACTTTCCGCGCATTTTTATAGACGGTGTTCCCTCGTGAGAAACACTTACCTCGGTATCCGGAAATTTCAAAGCGATATTCTTTACGAAATCAAAATCGGAATCATTAAAGTTGATTGGTTTTTTCATCAATTAAAATTAAACCTTCAAAACCCCGCGAAAACCGCGCGCTGCATAATAAGATTCCGCGCCATTGTGATACAGAAAGATCTGATTGTAACGTCTGTCACAGAAGATTGCACCGCCCAGATTTCTAATGTTATCCGGCGTTTTGACCCAGCTAGACGTTTTCAAATCGAAGTTTCCTAAGGATTGCAAATGGCGATATTGAGATTCATCCAGAATATCGATTCCCATTTCCGTAGCCAAATCTAATGCGCTATTTGCCGGTTTGTTCTCCTTTCTTGAGTCTAATGCTTTTCGGTCATAGCAAAGGCTTCGTCTGCCTTTCGGGCTTTCTGCAGAACAATCGAAAAAGAGATATTCGTTTGTGCCTTTGTCGTAAGATACAACATCCGGTTCGCCTTCGGTTCTCTCCATTTCGCTGAGAGACCAAAGTTTTTCTGGCTGCGATTCCAGTTTTTTCTGAACGTCATTCCAGTTAATATTCTCGTGCCTTTCATTATTTTTCTCGAATCGGGATTTTAGAATTTTGATTAATTCTTCCTGCTGTTCCTGTGTTAATTTATTTTTCATGGTTTTCGGATGTTTGGGAGTCAAATGCTTAGTTTCAAATTTAATAAAATTAAACTTTCATCAATAAAATAAAATTTGGGATGTAACAAAACTCAGACTTTGGTTGTCTAATAAGAAAACTAACTAATGAAATTACTCTTTTCCTCACTGGGATTACTGTCTTCAGGCTTTTTCGCAGCGCAGACGGCCGATACTGTCAAAACATCTACGGAAATAGAATCTGTCACACTCATCGCCAGGAAACCGACTGTGGAGAGCAAAGCTGACAGAACGGTTTTCAATGTGGCAAACAGTTCGATGCTGGCAGGAAATACCACTTGGGATATTGTACGAATGACGCCGCTTGTGAGCATCGATAATAATGATAATGTAAAAGCGGAAGGCGAATCGGTTACCGTTTATATTAATGACAGAAAATCGGTTTTCACAGGGAAAGAACTGAAGGAATATCTTAAAACAATTCCGGCAGATAATCTCATGAAAATCGAGGTGATTACTAGCCCATCTTCGAGGTACGAAGCTACCGGCTCGGTCATCAATATTGTCCTCAAGAAAAGGGATGATGAAGGTTTGAAAGGCAGTATTTCCCTCACCAATACTCAGAATACGAAGAACAACCAGTACGGAAGTCTTAATCTTAATTATCATAAAAAGAACTTTACGCAGACTTTTACGGGAAGCTACAGCGATAATGTATTCATATCAAAAAACAGTGGCGATTATTCGTATTACGAAACTAAAATTCGTCAGTTGATCAATTTCGAGGCGGCTTACACAAACAGAAATCCTTCATTTTCATCCACCTCAGAGTTTGAACTCAACGATAAAAATAACGTTGGCCTTGTTGTAGAATATTTCAATGGAAAACGGGGTTCCGATTCGGATTCTTTTACCAGAGATTATAATGACGGTAATTTTGTAAAGCTGGACTATCAGAATCTCAACAGTTCAACCATTAATAATGTTTTGGGAACCAACTTGTTCTACAAATATTATGATAAGGAGAAAAATAAAATCCTGGATATCAATCTCGGCGTCAATTACGACTCTGATAAAGGCAATACAGACAGGTTTCTGAAAAGTAAAAACGAGTCTCCGGTTTTGGATTGGAGCAATGTCCCGGCCTCTGAGCAGACTATTATTAATAACAACAATCAGAACAGAAACTACTTCGTGAAAGTGGATTTTACGACGCCGCTAGGAAAAAACGGTGGAAATCTGGAAGTTGGCGGCAAAGCGAATTTCAATAATAATGTGATCCCGAATACATATCTGGATCTGATTAATGTTAATAAAAGTGTCAACAGTGATTTCCATTATGTTGAAAATATCAATTCACTTTATTTTAATTACAGCAAGACGTTTTTTGAAAAGCTGGAGACCAGAATTGGGTTGCGTTACGAATATATCAAGTATAAAATCCGAGAAAATGTGAGTGGTAAAGCTAGAGACGACTCTTATGGAACCTTTCTGCCCAATTTGTTGGTCAAATATTCTTTTTCGCCCAATTATGATCTGAGTCTGACTTACAACCACAATCTGTGGAGGCCTTGGTATTCGGAGTTCAATCCTTTCGAAATGCCGAGCAACAACGGAATCTACAGCCGTGGAAACATAGATCTTCTGCCAAATCCAAGCGACCGAGTTGCTTTGAAATTTGGGATTCACAAAAAATATTTCATCTCTGCCAGATATATGTTTACAGACCAGGATTATTGGGATAATTATGCAGTGGAAAATGGCAGAACGGTTCTGTTTCAGGACAATTTCAAAGGAAAAGTGGAGAAGCTCTACGTTTTTGCAAATACCAATCAGAATCTGTTTAAAAATAAACTGAATGTGAATTTCGGACTTGGCTGGTATTACATCGACAACAGTGATTTCAACGCAAGAAACATTTTGAGCCGTGAGAACAATTATATCAATTTTGTTTCCGGATCAGCGAATTTATCTTACACCAATTTGTTTAATAAAAACATCAACCTCAGTGCGTGGATGAGTGTTGATAATCAGAATAACGGCAATTCTGTGGCCAATCAGTACAACTATTTCCACAATCTTACGGTTACCAAGATTTTCCCTGTTTCCCAGATCGAAACCAGTATTCAGTTTATGAATATTTTCAAAAGGCCATCTATGAATTCTACAACTTACAGTCAAATTGGAGCCTTCCAAAACTATAACATATGGGATTGGTACGGCGTTTCACTAACTTTTGTCAAACGTTTCGGAAACCAAAAAGTAAAAGAAAATACCAAAACCGATGTCGAGAAAAACTCGGGCGGAGGAAAATAGCAGATAGCAATTGGCAAATGGCTTTTGGCTTTTAAAGTCTTTATTATTAATGAGAACGGCAATTGTCCGTTCTTTTTTTTGATTTTATTTAAAAATCACAATCTTTGATGAGTTTTACGTCTTTGCGACCTTAAAAATATTTTCAATAAGATCAAAAAAATCTTTGCGTACTTTGCGTTAAATTATTCTCATAAACAAACTTTAATAGAAATTTCACATCTCAAAACTTTTATAAGCCGTAAATTTGGGCTCAATAAAAAGTAAATTCAATGTTCAGAAAAATTCAGATTTTCGTATTAGCGGTGGCTACATTCGGAAATGTAAATGCTCAGAAAACAAAAATCAATTCAGGCGAAAGACCAAAATTGGTTGTAGGATTAGTCGTAGACCAGATGCGTTGGGATTACCTTTACCGCTTCGAAAAAAAATTCGGGAAAGGTGGTTTCAAAAGGCTTTTAGGCGAAGGTTATTCCCTTAATAATGTTCATATTCCTTATATTCCTACTGTTACAGCTATCGGACATACTTCTATTTATACAGGTTCCGTTCCATCCATTCACGGTATTGCCGGAAATGACTGGACCGACAAAGAAACAGGAAAAAATGTCTATTGTACCGCGGACGACAGTGTAAATCCTGTCGGCTCGAATGACAAGAAAATCGGAAGCCACTCTCCGAAAAACCTTTGGTCGACTACGGTTACAGATCAGTTGAGAATCGCCAGCAATTTCAAATCAAAAGTGGTAGGTGTTTCTTTGAAAGACAGAGCTTCAATTTTGCCGGCCGGACACAACCCGACGGGTGCTTTTTGGTTTGATGATTCTACCGGAAACTTCATCACGAGTTCTTATTATATGAATGAACTGCCGAAATGGGTTAACGATTTCAATGGTCAGAAAGTGCCTGAAAAACTCCTCGCCAATGGCTGGCAAACCACTTTACCCATTGCAGAATACACAGAAAGTACAGCCGATAATGTGGAATGGGAATATCCGGTTGGGACGGCAAAAACACCAGTCTTTCCTTACAACAATCTTTTAGAGGATTATGCGACAAAAAAGGGTGTCATCAGAACTACACCTTTCGGAAATACACTGACTTTGAAGTTTGCTGAAGCGGCTTTGGACAATTATACTTTAGGAAAAGGATCTGAGACAGATTTCCTTGCCATCAATTTAGCTTCCACAGATTATGTGGGGCATTCTTACGGACCAAACTCGATTGAGGTTGAAGATACTTATATCCGTTTAGACAAAGATTTGGCGGCATTTTTCAAAATGCTGGATGAGAAAGTTGGGAAAAACAATTATCTGGTTTTCTTATCAGCTGATCACGGCGGTGCGAATGCAGAAGGTTTCCTGAGAGCCAATAAAATCCTCGGCGGTTTCTATGACGACGGACTGGAAAAAAATCTTGGTGCAGAACTGGAAAAGAAATACGCCAATTCTAAAGTGATTTTGGGGATCGACAATTATCAGATTTACCTGAATCAAAGTTTGATTAAAGAGAAAAAACTGGATGAAGACGATATCAAAACCACCATCATCAACAGTCTGAACAAAGACCCACGAGTTTTATACGCCGTAGATTTAAAGAAAATCGGTTCGTCAGCCATTCCTGAGCCGATAAAAACCAGAGCTATCAACGGTTACAACTGGCAGAGAAGCGGCGACATCCAGATCGTTTCGCACGATGGGATGCTTCCGAGTTATGCTAAAAAAGGAACCACGCACAGTGTCTGGAATTCCTATGATTCCCATATTCCACTCATTTTTATGGGCTGGGGAATCAAACACGGCGAAAGTAATAAGGATTACAATATGACCGATATTGCGCCAACCGTTTCCGCCTTACTTCACATCGAATTCCCAAGTGGAAACATCGGAAATCCTATTACGGAAGTGATTGGCAGATAGGAATAGAAGTTAGAATCTAGAAGTTAGAGATTAGAATTTAGAATTTTAGATTTTAATTCGAATATTTAATTTTTAAATAAGATATAAACCCAATATTGTCATTCTGTAAGAATCTAAACAGCTTTTTAGAGATTCTTACAGAATGACATTTTTTTTACAGAAATTTGCAACTGATTATGAATTTGAAAGAAAAAGACATCTTCGATTTGCTTAATGAAAAGGCAGAGCTCTACAATTCACCGGATTTTATAAGCGATGATCCTATCCAGATTCCGCACCGTTTTTCTTTGAAACAAGATATTGAGATTTCAGGCTTTCTATCTGCAAGTATCGCTTGGGGAAACCGAAAATCAATCATCAACGATGCGAACAGAATGATGGAGCTGATGGGGAATTCACCCTACGATTTTGTGATGAATTTTACAGATTCTGATTTGAAAAAAATACCTCAGAAAGCGATTCACAGAACATTCAACCACGAAGATTTTATTTTTTTTCTAAAGAATTTTAAAAGGATTTATACACAGTTCGATAGTCTGGAAGATGCGTTTCTCATTACTGAAGATGAAACCAATTTCTACCATTCGATTGAGCGTTTCCGGAACCGATTCATTTCCGAACAACACCGTGGACAGAAGCATGTGAGCTCGCCCTACAAAAATTCTGCTTCAAAACGGTTGATTATGTTTCTGCGTTGGATGGTTCGCAAAGATAAAAAAGGCGTTGATTTCGGCATTTGGGAAAACATCGATCCGCGGTTTTTGTCTGTTCCGCTGGATGTTCATACTGCGAATATTTCCAGAAAACTGGGCATTTTAACCAGAAAACAAAACGACTGGAAAGCGGTGGAGGAGCTGGATTTGATAATTCGAAAGTATAATTCGGCTGATCCCGCGATTTATGATTTCGCTTTGTTTGGTTTGGGCGTTTCCAAAGAGTTTGATTAAAATTAAAAATCTCCTAGTTAATTAAAACTGGGAGATTTTTATATAAAGTTCTTTTATTATGAATAAGTCTTCGACTCCGCTAAGACTGACATCTTATAAATTCTAATGTTTTTTGAGAGATGTCACACTGAGCGGAGTAGAAGTGCTTTTTATTTGAATTAATTATTTCAATACATCATTAATCTTAGGATAATCCGATATTTTCCTGAATTCAAAACGGTTGCTGTTCTTCAGCCCGGAAATAAAAAGATCCAGTTCCTGCACCGAGTCATCGTCCTGCAGATATTGGTCGTGCGTCAGAAAAACCAAATGTCGGGAAGTCTTTTCCAGATCGTTGAAAAATATGCTGTCCACGCGTTTTGCCATTTCTTGGTGAGTGCCTTTCAGTTTCATAGCATTGGTAGGTTTCCATTCCAGATCCCAGCCTACCAGCGTGTAGCCGGATCTTTGCAGCTCGTCTGCCGCAATTTTTGAACTTTTAAGATCTGTACTGTTAATGTTTGCCGTTCTCCAGATATTTCTTCCGGGCGTTCTGGCATATTTGTTTTTAAACTGCACGCTGTCTCTTGCTCTGTCAAAATCGTGAATCACATTTTCCGGATTTTTATAGAATTCCGAATATCGGTTCAAGGCGTGCGTGTAGCTGTGATTGGCAATCTCAACCAGTTTGTCGTTTTCCAGTTCCTTCAATTCTTTTGATTGGGTTTTGCTGTCGTAGGCGTGTTTTCCAACGACAAAAGCTGTAATGGGAATTTGATATTTGTTAGTGATTTTCAACAGATTTTTTGTACCTCTATTGGGACCATCGTCAAAAGTGAGATAGATATAACGTTTATTCGGGTCATCGGGAACGTCGGGTTTGCTAGAGATCACTTTTGCTGATTGAGAACTTAAAGATTCCTGGTGACTGCCTGCGATTTGTGGCGCCTGCGCAGTTTCAGAATTTTTGTTGCAGGAATTTAAAAAAAATACTGCCGTAATAATCAGTGCAGCAGTCCCAAGAAAAATCAGATGATTTGATTTTTCAGCAAAAGTTTTTTTCATTGAAGTAGATGATTTTAAAGTGTTAAAGAGTGTTAATTATGTTAAAAAATAATATCAAATCTAATGCCTTTTTCATAATAAAAGTGCAATTCATAATAATAAATTATTATTGATAATCAGGTGTTTATGTTGAGTCCATTTTTTATTTTTAGCGATTAATTTTTATTGTTAATATTTTAAGAAATAAACCGATGAATAACAGTGTTAAATTTAAAAACGTAATTTAGCTTTATTGAAGATCATAATCACAGAATGATTTATTGATGTACATCAATGAGACTTCTATATCCAAGACAGTACATTTGCAACAACAAATAATTAATCAAATATTGACTTATGAAAAAATTAACGGTATTAGCATTCGCAGGAGCAGCACTATTGTTCACCGCGTGTAATGACAAAAAAGAAACGGTAAAAGACGCTCAGGAAGTGGCTGCAAAAACAGGAGAAGCTTACAAAGTAGATCTGGCAACCTCCAACGTGAACTGGAAAGCGTTCCACAAAGGCGGATTTGCACCAAGATGGGGAACTCTCAACTTGAAATCCGGCGAATTGACCGTTGCTGATAATGCAGTAACTTCCGGAGATTTCGTAATCGATATGACGACTTTGAAGGTAGATCCTGCATCCGTAACTGAAGCAGACAAAAAGCCGGCTGATCTGGAAGCGCACTTGAAAAATGAAGATTTCTTCAACGTAGCCAAAAATCCAACTTCTGATTTCAAAATCACTGCTGTAGCGGACTTGGCGGGCGAACTTCCAAAAGATGCTGTAGCGGGATCTAATAAAACGGTAAGCGGAAACCTGACTTTGTTAGGAAAAACGATGAACGTTTCTTTCCCTGCAAAAGTGACTGTTACTGAAGGTAAAGCTTCTATGGAAGCCAAATTCACAGTGAACAGAACAGATTGGGGCATCAAATTTGGTACAGATGAAACGGATCCTGCAGAATGGATGATCAGCAAAGACATCGAAATCGGCATCAACGTAAATGCTGCAAAATAAGTAGATCGTAAAAATGAAAAAGGAGAAGACTGTTTCGCAAGAGACAGTCTTTTTTTGCAAAAATACTTCGACTCCGCTCAGTTTGACATCTATTAATGATTGTCAGGCTGAGCGGAGTCGAAGCCTTTGAATTTAATTGCTTTGAAATAAAAGAACCGACTCTTTAGAAGCCGGCTCAGTAGATAAGAGATCTCATTTTTTTAGTTAAACAACAACAAAAAAAGATAGCCGACGATGCTATCCTTTGATTTTTATATCAAATTTGGTTTGAGTGATTCTGATTGAAAATAAGTAAGTTATCACAGTATTTTTCTTAATCTTATGAAGTAAATTTAGAAAGAAAAACAATACGAAATGTAAACTGAATGTTAAAGTTTTGGGGTTATCCACATTTTTTTGTGGATAAGTCTAATAGATTTGAATCAGCACTTCTGATGGGATATTAAGTTTCTCGCTCAGATTTCGAATCATTTCCAACGAAAGTTTCCTTTTTTTATTTAGGATTTCGCTCGCTCTGCTTTTCAAACCGATGATATTTGCCAAGTCATTTTGGGTGTAATTAAGCTGTTCCATTCGGAATTTGATGGCTTCTATTGGGTCGGGAAGTTCTATCGGGAAATTTTCATTCTCATATTTTTCTATTAGAATTCCAAGGATTTCCAGTTCATCGCCATCATTTGTATTTGGTTTTGCATCGAAAATATCTTCCAGCCTTTCCAAAGCCTGATTGTAATCTTGTTCGGTTTTTATTGGTTTTAGATTCTTCATTGTTTTAAATTTTGTTGGCGTCGATTTTATCATACTCTGCATGAGTTCCTATAAACCTGATCCACATCATCTGATAATCAAAATTAATCTTCACAATCAGTCTGTAATTATTCCCTTTGATATTAAAACAGACCCGATTGTCTTTTAAAATGCTTGCGCTTGGAAAATCGTTTTTCATTTCGTTCAGATTTTTCCAATTCGAATTTTCCGCTTCCTGATACCAAGCTTTCAATTGCTGTTCACAATCGGAATGAATTTCCCAGAATTCCCGCAATATCTTTTTTGCAATAACTTTCACACTTATGTTTTTACAAATATAAAACATAAAATTCCCAATATGGGAATTTTAATAAAATTACTTTTACTTTCTTACTTTTATTCCAAAATCCACTTTGTCGCAGTTTCTATCTCAATATTTTTAGCATTGTTTAGATTTTCTATCGTCACGTCGGGGTTTATTTTCTCACGATATTCTTTTCCGATTCTATCCATTTCAAAAGAAGTTGCCAAGGCAAGGCTTCTTCCGTCGCTCAAAGGATGCGTGGAATTTGCTGAGGTAAGACCAGCAGTCGGTTGCCCGAAAAGTTTTACATTTTTTTTTCCGATGAATGAAATGGCGGTCGCTTCGCCTGCACTTCCCGTTTTTTTACTAATTAAGACGGCAATTTTGGAATCGAATTTTTTTATTTTGTAAGGTTGTGCTATTTCATTTTTACCAAATTTTCCATTTTCTAATAACCAAGGAACTTTATTTTCTTTAGTAATAAAATATCCCAAAGTTCCATTACCAACAAGGCTTGATAATCCAAGTATCATTGGGTGCATACTACCGCCAGTATTGGTCCTGAGGTCTATTATCCAACCTTTGATTTCATTTTCGAAATCCAATTTTTTTATCATTTCATTGATTTTCGAAGCAAATTCATTTCCGATTTCTTTGTTTGATGTACTGAATGCGGGAACCATAATATAACCAATTTTGCTGTCAATCAGTCTGGATTCTGGTTCTAATCCTTTGAGGTTTCCTGTCTTCTTTGCATCCGTATTTTTTTTCGATACAATGAAGGAATGGATGTCGCCAGAACCTTTCAATAATTTCATTATATATTGTATGGCTGGTTTTGTGTCATCAATCGTTTCAGCTCCTTTGGATAATTTTTTAAGGTTTTCTTCCACAATATTCCAATCTATTTTGTCTCGAAATATGGATTTGGTTTTAACCAGATTTTTGAATTCTTCAATATATTCGGACGAAATTTTGGAAGCTTCTTTGTCTGCGAAATCAATGTTTTTGACTTCGAAATCGTCAAACCACACTGTTCCGACGCCAGACATTGTCCCTCCGAATAATAAACTTTTCGCATCATCATTGACCACAAATTGCAATGCGTATTTTGTCCAATCTTTGTTTATGATAATGTTTTTTTGTTGGGAATATGAATTTCCAAAATCGATTTTCTTATCATCTCTGTCTAAGATTTGCGCCCACAAGTTGATATTTCCGCTTGTGTTTTCAGATTTTATGTAAGCACTGATTTCGATTTTTCTCAATCCACTTCCTTCAATCAAAATTTTTTGAGAAAAAGGCTGAAAAGTTTTTGTGTCATTAGAATTACCTGTTATTTGAAAAGAATTTTTCCCTTGATATTTCTGATTATTATCAACTTTCCAATCATAAGATGCTGCTTTTTTCACATTCCAATTATGCGGAGATTTCTTTGTTGAGTTTTCAAAGCTGGAATTTTGGATTTGTGCATTTGCAAAATTAATGAGAACGATTGCTAGAATGCTGAATTTTAGTTTCATTGTGTTTTATTTATCGTCTAAAGTATAGAAACAGTTAATTAAATTCTAATTACTTAACAAAATTTTATCAAATATTTGGAATGATTAACAAAAAAACCGAAGCTTTCGACTTCGGTTTTACAGTTTATTTATATTCAATTACTTACAACTTCTCCGCAATATACTTCGCCGTAGCAGACTCTTTAACCTTAACCAAATCCTCCGGAGTTCCCGCAAAAACTACTTCACCACCGTATTTTCCGGCATTTGGACCGATGTCAATAATATAATCTGCTACTTTGATAATATCCGGCTGATGCTCAATCACGACAACAGAATGTCCGAGTTCTATCAATGCCTGAAGCGATTTTAACAGTTTCTTGATGTCGTGGAAATGCAGTCCTGTAGATGGTTCATCAAAGACAAAAAGCGTTTTGTCGGTCGTCACCCCTTTTACGAGGAACGATGCCAGTTTTACTCTCTGCGCCTCACCACCGGAAAGGGTAGAGGAGGATTGACCGAGTTGAAGGTAACCCAAACCAACGTCCTGCAAAGGTTTTATTTTGGTCGCAATTTTTTCTTCGTGATTTTCCGAGAAGAATTCCAACGCCTCATCCACTGTCATATGAAGGATGTCGGAAATGTTTTTCTCGTCGTACTTGATTTCCAGAATTTCCTTTTTAAAACGCGTTCCGTGGCAAACTTCACATTCCAGTTCTATGTCTGCCATAAACTGCATGGAGACGGTGATAACGCCGTCACCTTTACACTCGTCACAACGACCGCCGTCTACATTGAAGGAGAAATGCTTCGGTTTCAAACCCTGAACTTTCGCGGATTTTTGTTTTGCGAAAAGGTCACGGATGTCATCGTAAGCTTTGAGATAAGTCACTGGATTGGAACGGGACGATTTACCAATTGGATTTTGGTCTATCAATTCAATATTCTGAATCAGTTTTGAAGGAAATTCCACCGAATCGTAATCCGCTTTTTTTCCACCCATTCCGAGTTGGATTTGGATCGCATTCGTCATCACTTCCTTCATCAACGTTGATTTTCCACTTCCGGAAACACCGGTGATTACGGTGAGACATTCCAACGGAACATTTACGTCGATATTCTTCAGATTGTTTTGACGCGCACCTTTAATGGCGATATATTCTTTGGTTTTTCTACGTTTTTTAGGCACTTCGATTTGCAATTCACCATTCAGATATTTTGAAGTCAGCGTCTCGGATTTCATCATTTCTTCATAGTTGCCGTTGAAAACCAAATCACCGCCCAGATAGCCGGCTTCCGGTCCAATATCGATAATATGATCCGCTGCTTTCATCACGTCTTCATCGTGTTCTACAACGATTACGGTATTTCCCAGATCCCGGAGTTGCTTCAAAACGCCAATCAGATTTTCTGTATCTCGTGAGTGCAAACCAATACTCGGCTCATCCAAAATATAAATCGAACCAACGAGCGAACTTCCCAAACTGGTTGCCAGATTAATTCTCTGACTTTCTCCACCGGAAAGTGTATTGGAAGTCCTGTTAATAGACAGATAGCCGAGGCCTACTTTCGTCAGGAATTCCAGTCTGGTTTCGATCTCATAGGTCAATCTTTTGGCGATTTCTCTATCGTGTTCGTTGAGTTTTAAAGATTTTATCAATGGAAGTAGTTCGTCCAAAGGCAATTCTATAAACGACTGGATATTGTGTCCATCGATTTTCACCCAGCTTGTTTCTTCTGTTAATCTTAATCCTTCGCACGTCGGGCAAAGCGTTTTGCCACGGTAGCGGGAAAGCATCACGCGGTACTGGATTTTATAAAGATTTTCCTCCAGCATTTTGAAGAAATTATCAATGCTTGGGAATGTTTTCGTTTTGTCGCCTCGCCAAAGTAAGTGTTTCTGTTCTTTGGTCAATTGATGGTAAGGCTTATGAATAGGGAAGTCTTTGTTCTTTTTAATGAAATCTTTTTTCCATTCGCTCATACTTTCGCCACGCCAGGACGCTACTGCATCTTCGTGAAGCGATAGATTTTTGTTCGGAATCACCAAATCTTCATCAATTCCAATCACTTTACCGTAACCTTCGCAGGTTGGGCAGGCGCCATAAGGATTGTTGAAACTGAAATAATGTACAGTCGGCTCATTGAAAACAATACCGTCCAATTCAAATTTATTGGAGAAATCTCTAACTTTTTCGGTGTCTGTATTTTTCAGAGAACAGTAGCCGTGGCCTTCATAGAAAGCCATTTGGATGGAGTCTGCCAGTCTCTGAAGGAAACTCTCATCTTCCTCATAGCTGAATCTGTCGATGACCAGATTAATCGCCATCTCTTTTTCAGGCACAAATCCAAAACTTTCCAGATCCTCAATTCCAGCCACATTGCCGTTCACCTCCAATCTTGTAAATCCGGAAACTTTCAATGTTTTCAGTTGCTCGGCAAAGTTTTCAGTGTCAAATTTCAAAGGCGCCAATAGCAGAAATGTCGAATTTTTCTTTGAGTTCTGAATGAAATCTATCACATCCGTCACGCTGTCTTTCTTGACTTCTTCACCCGAAATCGGGGAATAAGTTCTGCCAACGCGCGCAAAGAACAGCTTCATATAATCGTAAATCTCCGTGGATGTCCCAACCGTAGAACGTGGATTGGACGAGATCACCTTTTGCTGGATCGCAATAGACGGCGCCAAACCTTTGATATCATCGATTTTTGGTTTTTCCAGTTTACCCAAAAACTGACGCGCATAGGAACTGAGACTTTCCACATAACGCCTTTGTCCTTCGGCATAAATTGTGTCGAAAGCTAGGGAAGATTTTCCACTTCCCGAGACGCCTGTAATCACAATCAGTTTGTTCTTCGGGATGAGAACATCTATGTGTTTCAGGTTGTTGAGGTGTGCGTTTTTAACGAAAAGAAATTTCTTGATATCGATGTCGGTTGTTGTAGCCATAGGTAGATGTTAGATATTAGACCTTAGATATTAGACTAATAATCAAATGCTTTTTTCAAAAATATATGATGAAATATTTTAAAGTTCTCAAAAAAATGAGACCCACAAAATTACGGAAAATTAAATCGAATCGGAATATGATTTTGGATTAATTAATGAGGTCAATTAATCGTAAAATCGTAAATCGAATTGAATGTCAAATGGATTTTAAGTCTTGAAATGAAGAAGTTTCTTTGATTTAATGAAACGTCAAATCATTTTTTTTCAGTTTTGATCATTTACCATCCCGAATCCGTCTGTGGAAAGGCGATACCATAAATTGAAATATCTTCGGAGGGGTGGTTCCGAAGGGGGGTAAGGGTGGTCGTGAACCGGGTACAGCTGGTTCCGAAATGGCCGAGGGTGGTTGCTTAAATAGTTACAGCCAGTTCCGAAGCAGTCGAGACCACCTTGCCAACCTGCTGCAGGTGGTTATGAAGTGCCTGCAACCGGTTCAGGAGTGCCTGCAGCCATTTACCCGACCGGTTACAGCCACTTATCTAAGTGTCTCCGGGCAGTTGTGCAAGTGCCTGCAGGCGGTTCCGGAGTGCTGATGACCATTTGTGCAGGTGCCTGGAGGTACTTATGCAACCTGCCGCAGGTACTTGTATGACCGCTCTCAGGTACTGTGGAACCGGATAGAGGCGTTGGTTTCGATTTATAAAATAGGGCTGTGGTCTGATGTTATTAATCATATAATTTTCCCGATTAATTGATTTGCGAAACAAGCCTTATCTCTATATTTGCCGCCAATTATCTGAAAGGAAATTAAACTATGAAGAAAATTATTACGGCTTTGTCGGCGGTCGTTTTGTCTGTCAACGCATTGGCGCAGACTGATGAAAGCGCTATCGATGAGGTGAATTTGCAGGGTCGCTTTTTGTCGGTTCCTTATAATGATGTGAATGAAAATGTAACGGTCATCACAAGGCAACAAATCCAAAACAGTCCAGCAACCAGTATTGATGAATTGCTGCAGTTTCATTCCGGATTGGATATCAAAAGGCGAGGTTCCAACGGTGTTCAGAGTGATATCACGATCCGGGGAAGTTCGTTTGAGCAGGTTTTGATTTTGGTGAATGGCATCAGGATGAATGATTCGCAAACCGGGCATAATACCTTCAATCTTCCGTTCGATATTTCGGCGGTGGAAAGGGTGGAGATTATGAAAGGCTCATCCGCAAAACTCTATGGACAGAACGTTTACGCAGGTGTCATTAATATCGTTACCAAATCATCGTCCGAAGAACAGGTGACGGTAAAAGCGCAGGGTGGCGATTTCAAAACTTATGATTTGTCGGCTGCCGCAACATTTGGTTCGGAGAAATTTACCAATCTATTGACCATCAGCAATGGCGCTTCCGACGGTTACCGGTACAATACCGATTATCAGATCAGGAACTTTTTTTATCAGAACAAATTAAAGCTGAATGACGGAAGCCTGAGTCTGCAAGCTGGTTTTTCTGAGAAGAAATTTGGGGCGAATGGATTTTACGCCTCGCCCACTGCCATCAATCAGTATGAGGAAACGCAGGCTTCTGTGGTGAGTTTGCAGTATCAGCAGAGATTTGATAAACTGTCTGTAAACTCCAGTGTTTATTGGCGAAGAGGGCAGGATATGTATCTTTTTATCCGTCAAAATCCTTCCTATTACAGGAATATGCACATCGGAAATAATGTCGGCGGAACGGTGAATGCGAGTTATGAATCCTCTGTCGGAACCACCAATGTGGGTGTGGATTACAGGAAGGAATATCTCGTGAGCAGCAATCTGGGCGATAGAAACAGGGATGTGACGCAGGTTTTTTTTGACCACCAGTTCAAATTCTTCAATCAGAAACTGGAAATAAATCCGGGCGCAAGTTGGGCGAACTATTCCGGGAAGAATTTCTTTTATCCCGGGATGGATGTTGGTTTTATTTTCAATCCCAATCATAAAGTTTTCGGCGCGATTTCCAAAGGTTTCAGGATTCCGACTTTCACAGATTTGCATTACGTAAGTCCGGCGGAAATTGGAAATCCAAACTTGGTTCCTGAAAGTGCCATTTCATCAGAATTAGGATACCGATTTCAGAATGAAAAAATATTGGCGAAAGTCAGTGGATTTCTCCGAAATACAAAAGAAGGAATCGATTGGCAAAAAGAAACGCCAACAAGTCCTTGGAAAGCTGAGAATGTAGCGAGAATCAACCTGAAAGGTTTTGAAATGGAATTCAAACACCAGTTATTCTCATACCTAAATTACCGTTTGGGCTACACTTATCTTGATAATCAATATAAAAATGAGGAACTTTCCAGATACGCATTGCAGAATTTGAGACATCAGTTTGTGGCGCAGGTCGATGTGAAATTCTTAAAATATTTCAGCAATCAGTTGATTTACAAATATTCGGAACGCGTGAATCTCGGCAGTTATAATGTCCTGGATGAACAAATCAATTTCCGGTACAAAGACCTTAATTTTTATGTGTTAATCAACAACCTGACGAATACAAAATATGTGGAAACCAATCTGGTTCCGATGCCTGGAAGATGGTTTCACGTAGGATTTACATATCAGATTAAGATGAATTAAAAGTTCTTTTAACCACATAGGCACATAGAAGAATAGGATATTTTATGGTAAACTATTCGAACTTGTTCAGCAAGAAAAACTATGTGTCTATGTGGTTTAATTTCGCAACAAGTTTAAATAGTTTCTAAAATGAACTAAATTTGCAAAAAATTAAACAATGGCAGCTTACCTGGAATTCAATTTTAAAATAAAACCACTCCAACCCTGGAACGAAATATTGATGGCAGAACTGATAGAAATCGGTTTTGACAGCTTCACAGAAGAACACGACGGCATCCTTGGCTATATCCAAAAAGACCTTTTCAAAGAAGAAGAACTGAAAGATATTTACCTTTTGCAGAACGAAGAAGTCGAAATTTCTTACACCTACGAAGAAATGCCGAATATCAACTGGAATGAAGAATGGGAAAAGAATTTCTCTCCCATCAATGTAGAGGATAAAGTCCTTATCAGAGCGGAATTCCACGAGTCGGACCCGAATATGCACGAGATTGTGATTCAGCCGAAAATGTCTTTCGGAACCGGTCATCATCCTACGACACATCTTATGATTCAGCAAATGCTGGATATGGATCTGGAAAACAAAAAAGTGCTTGATATGGGTTGCGGAACCTCAGTTTTAGCCATCTTCGCGAAGCAAAAAGGAGCGGGCAGAACTGTTGCCATCGACATCGACGAATGGTCTGTGGAAAACTCCAAAGAAAATGCTGCACGAAACAATGTAGAACTGGACATCGAACTGGGAACAGCCGACAATCTTGGCAAAGAAAACTTCGAAATCATCCTGGCAAATATCAACAGAAACATTTTGATTTCTGACATTCCGACTTACGTTTCCGTTTTGGAAGACGGCGGAAAGCTATTGCTGTCCGGACTTTGCTTCTTCGATGTAGACGATATTCTGGAAGTTTGTACAGAACAAAACCTGAAACTCGAAAAGAAAATCCAGAGAGAAGAATGGGTTTCTTTGTTGTTGAGTAAGTAGGAAGCAATTAGTAATAAAATAAAACCCTCGGAATTACTTTTCGAGGTTTTATTTTTAGAGTATGCGATATTTAATAACATCGTTGTCAGATATGCAGGTCGCTCCTCTGGAGCTTAAATTCTGATAACTACTATTTTCTATTAACAGATGGCTCCTAACGGAGCTGACTTATACAGTCCCATCGGGACTTGCTGTTAATAGATAATCAAGCCACGAAAACAAAGCTCCAGAGGAGCGAACTGTAGATTTATCCTATAAACATTGTAATCGTCAATTTTTATAATGTTTATAGGATAATAATGATTTAATATTAGTAATTATTTTCTCTCATCGGTGGACAAAATGGCGTATCCAAAATGATCCGACCAACCGCTTCGTAACGGCAGAAGTTGTCTCGTATGTGCCTCCCGTAGCATTCCTACTTTTTCTAATACGCTGAATGAACCAACATTGTCAACAGCACAACCAGCCTCAATCCGATGGAGATTCAAATCTTCGAAACCGAAGTCTATTATTTTTCTTAAGCTTTCGGTTGCATAGCCTTTGTTCCAAAATCTGTAATCATATTGAAACCAAACTTCTGCATTCCTATAATGTTCTTTTCCCAGATGCAATCCAATTAGTCCAATGAATTTTTCATCGTCAATCAATTCAACTGCAAAAGTAAAGTGTCTGGTGTCCTCTTTATTGTTTTCCGCAATCCATTTTTCAACACTGATTTTTGTTTCATCAATGTCAATCGGGACTTTCGAAGTATTGAATTTAGCAGTTTGTTCTAATGATTGAAGCTTAAATACGTTTTCAATATCATTTTCAGAAATTGGTCTTAAGTTTAATCTTTCGGTTCTTAAAATCATAATAATTATTTCTGTGGATATTTCTGAATCAAAGCCTGCAAAATCGCCAAAGTCTCCGGATCCATAATTCCATCATAATTCATCGGTCGGAAATGGAACTGGAATGCTTCTATGGTTTGTTTTGTAGCCTTATCCCAAACGCCGTTCACATTCAGTGCGTAGCCAAACTGCGACAATTGCTGCTGAACTCTGGAAACAAACTCCGGATTGTTATACTGTAATGCAATTTCGTTCGTTGTCATTATCTGATTGAGGAAGGTCTGTTTCGCTGTTTCGTCATACCACATCCCGATTTGGTATTCGTCGTACAATCTCTTCCATGGGAAAAGTGGACCCGGATCTTGTTTTCTGGTTGGCGCAATGTCCGAATGTGCGAGAACATTTGTTGGTTGGATGTTGTACCTCGTAACGAGATCTTTGACCAACGCCGCTACTTTCTTGATCTGATCTTCCGGATATGGCGTGAACACTCGGTAGCCGGTGGAGTCTACTGTATAGCCCATATTCACGATTTCAATTCCAATCGAAGTATCATTTAGATTCTGGTCTTTTCTCCAATTGCTGACACCGGCGTGGTACGACCTTTTATTTTCGTCCACCAATTGGTAGATTTCTTTGTCAGAAAGCGTGTTGACCAGATAATGGGCGCTTACGGATTGCTGAGTCAGGGTAGAAATCGATTTTTCGTCGTCCAGTACAGTATAATGCAGAATCACATAACGCTGACGGAAATTCTGACCAATAGAAGGGAAGTAAGTTTTTACCACTTTGAAGCCCGCAGGATTGGCACTGACGATAGAACCGTAGCTGACCGTGTTGTCATTTTTAGCAATATCTGCAATATTGACTTTGTAATATTCGCCATCGGCCTGTTTGATTTCTGGCTTTTTTACCTGAACCACGGGTTTGGGAACTGGTGAAACAGATGTAGTTTTACTTTTTACCGATTTTTGTTGAGGACCGCAGGAAATGATCAGTATTCCTAAAGTTGTGAGATATAATGAATTACGCATAGCTGTTTGTTTTGAGTTTTAATTTCATTCAAAAATATGAAAAAAAATGAATAAAAAGTTTTGGTAGATATAGAAAACTCTCCTATATTTGCACTCGCAATAAGGGAATAGACGAATACACTTATTTATTGCTAAGGAGAGTTGCCTGAGAGGCCGAAAGGACTTGTTTGCTAAACAAGCGTACTGGAAACGGTACCAAGGGTTCGAATCCCTTACTCTCCGCAACTACAGATGACTTACTCGGGGCGTAGCGTAGTCCGGTCATCGCGCCTGGTTTGGGACCAGGAGGTCGCAGGTTCGAATCCTGCCGCCCCGACTTTTTAAAAATTCCTTCGGGAATTTTTCACTTAACAACCTTCGGGTGCGTAGCTCAGCTGGATAGAGCATTCCGATTTTAATCGGAACGGTCACAGTTTGAGAATCACTCAAAAAAACCTTCGGGTGCGTAGCTCAGCTGGATAGAGCATCTGCCTTCTAAGCAGACGGTCTCAGGTTCGAATCCTGACGCGCTCACTGAAACCTCACAATATATTGTGAGGTTTTTTGTTTTAAGATAGTGTTTAAAGTTTACATTCTTTTTTCGGAAACTCTTGATAAGTTCTATGTCGGTCATACATCGGAAGAGTTGAATGAACGTTTGCGTAAACATTTATCGAATCATTCAGGTTTTACAGGAAAGGCTAAAGACTGGAAAATTGTTTATTTTGAGAATTTTCCTGACAAGAGTTTTGCCTATAGGAGGGAGCTTTCTATCAAATCCTGGAAAAGCAAAATCATAGAATTAATCAACAGCTCAGCTGGATAGAGCATTCCGATTTTAATCGGAACGGTCTCAGGTTCAAAATCGAAGATTCGACGAAGTCAATCCTGACGCGCTCACTGAAACCTCACAATATATTGTGAGGTTTTTTGTTTTTAATTAAGATTAAAGCCTTGAATCCTATCCAGGCAATTCAGGTTCTACTGTCATTTTAATCATATTTAGTTTGCCGAGCAGCCTTTAAAGCATTTTTTATCAATTTCTTCACGCTGATTTGGCGGGAAAAAATATTTTTGTTTTATTTTCGCTGAAAATTGTTGTCATATGTGGAAGTTCATCAAAAAAATAATATTTGTCCTTATCATCGCCAACATTCTTTTTGTCTTCTTTGGGCTCTTTTTCAATCCGCCGCTCACGTGGACGCAGGTTGGGAGCATTTTCAAATATGGTAAGATGAACCGCGATTACATTGCCTACAGTGATATGGGCAATAATATCAAGAAAGCCGTTATCGCTTCAGAAGATCAGGCGTTTTTCACCCACAACGGTTTTGATTATAAAGCAATTGAAAAGGCCATGAAAAAGAATGATAAAAAAGGAAAAGTAGTGCGAGGTGGCAGTACAATCTCCCAGCAGACTGCGAAAAATGTTTTCCTCTGGCAGGGCAGAAGTTACATCAGAAAAGGCCTGGAGGCGATCTATACTTTTATAATTGAAAAAATCTGGGGCAAAGATATTATTCTGGAAAGATATCTGAACGTGATAGAAATGGGGCAGGGCGTCTTCGGTGTCGAAGCTGCAGCGCAGTACTACTATCAAAAACCGGCAAAAGACCTTACAAAAAGCGAAGCAGCCTGGATAGCAGCCGTTTTGCCAAACCCTAAAAAATACGATCCAAAACACCCCAGCGCCTATCTCAATAAAAAACACAATTGGATCATGAGGCAGATGAATAATATTGTTCTGAAATGATTACTTTTGTGCTAAGATGCCAATTAGATTAATTAGAAAAGACAGTTTCAGCACTATTTTAAAAAATTATTTTAGTGAGAAAAATGAGACTCTGTCTTTAGAGCCTTTATCGGAAATTATCACGAGTCTCAAAAGAGAAGATTTAGGTGTTTTTACAGCCTATCTTAAAGATAATGAATCGATTAGAAAAAATCTGGTTATTTACATCCGTCATATATTCAAGGACAAGCCATTCAATCTTTCTTTGACGGAAGCTGACATCCTTTCAGAAAATGCTTTTTATCCGGAATTTAAAAAAAGACTTCTCAACAAGGTTTTGCCACCGATTGAGAACGAGAAAACCATCTGGTATCTGGTAGATAATGTTCTGGTGACACCCAAAAAAGATTTGCAGTTTTTCCAGAATTCTGAGGAAAAGAAGATGGACGAGCTTTTTCATCTGCTCGAGATCGACAGATTTATCAGCAATCCGCATGTCAAAAAAGAGCTCCTGTTTTCACTTAATATTTTGGCCTGGCGCGTGATAGGAAATGCCTTGGACGTGGATGTGGTGAAAATGGCGCCGGAATACAGAAACTTTGACAATCCTTTTTTGGCGTTGCAGAATGAACTCGATATCATCAATGCAGATTTCAACCAGAATCCCGATTTTAAGTTTAAGTCGACCGATGAGGTTTACAAGCAGACCAAAATCTATATGGATCAGTGTCTGGAGTTTGTCAATATCGCATTCAAAAATTCTTCCAAATACGGGATCTCCAGCAAGACCAATCAGTCTCTTCTGAAAATACGGCAGCAGCTGAACAGAATGTCCGACATTATCAAACTGTTTGTGATAGATCATGAGAAAGATTATCTGATCAATTCCAAGCAGCTTTTCTTTAATATTTTAAAATACAAATCACACAAAAATAACATCCGCGATCTTGTGTCAGACAGCACCAGGCTGATGTCTCACCTGATTACGAATCATACCGCAGAAACCGGCACGCATTACATCACTTCTACATTGAGGGCTTATATGAAAATGTTCTGGAAGGCCTCAGGAGGAGGCGTTATCGTTGGCGCGCTGTGTGTTTTGAAGATGCTTTACAGCTATATTCCTGCCAGCGACTTTGCACATGCTTTTCTGTACTCAATGAATTACGCAATGGGATTTGTGATGATTTATCTGATGCATTTTACACTGGCTACCAAACAGCCTGCAATGACGGCTGCTACGATGGCAAAAGTCTTAGCAGAGGGTAACGGCAGAAATACCTATATAGAATTTGCGCACGTGGTTTCGCAATTGTTCAGATCGCAGTTTATTGCTTTTGTGGGAAATGTGCTCTTATCCTTTCCCGTCTCACTGATTATTATTTACGGATTGGAAATTCTGTTCAAGCAGAATTTTGCCTTTGAAAAATCGACAAGACTGCTCCACGATTTAGATCCATTCGAGTCAAAAGCCATCCTTCACGCCTGTATTGCCGGAGTTTTTCTTTTTATTTCAGGCGTTATTTCAGGAAATATCAGCAATAACTCTGTATTTTTCCAGATTCCGAAACGTATTGCGAAGAATCCTTTTATCAATTATTTCTTCGGACAGCGGATTGCAAAGCAGCTTTCCGTCTATTATTCAAAAAACTGGGCAGGGATTATCTCTAACTTCTGGTTTGGGGTTTTCCTGGGCGCAACAGCTCCTATCGGCCTTTTCCTGGGTCTAGATCTGGATATCCGCCACATTACTTTTGCTGCCGGCAATTTTGCGCTGGGTCTTTACGGAAAGGATTTTGTGATCACGCCTTACGCCTTTTGGATTTCCTTTATAACCGTATTCGTTATTGGATTTTTCAACTTTGCAGTCAGTTTTGGATTATCAATGCTTCTGGCCTTCCGCTCCAGAAAGGTAGAAATGAGTGAGGCGAGGGAGATTTTTGGTGAGATTTTCCGCTATTTTGTAAGAAATCCTTTCAGGTTTTTCTTCCCGCTGAGATCCAGCCTGGATGAGCGGAGCAAAAGGATGATCGACGATATTTCTACAGGATCAGGAGATCATTAATCAGTGATTCGTCCTTTAGAACTTCGCGGAATTTTTTCAGAAAAAAGGTCTTCCGCAATCGGAAATCATTTTTAAGCAGTGGCGATTTGATCCTGATGATCAGAACCTGCTCTTTCAGGTTTACGCTGACGATCTCGGCATAGAGATCATCGGAAAGATAGTCTTCAAGAAAATCCTTGATCTCGAAAGCTTTCAGCTTGTCCTCAAAACCATAGATCCTTGCAAAAGAACTCACCAGTTCCGAAGAGAGGTATTCGCGTTTTTTTCTTCCCATTTTAGCTTTGTCTCCTGATCTGAATTAAGACCGTAAAAGTAGAAAATTCAAATAAGAATTCAGTATCTTTGCACGCTGAAAGTTCAAAGTTTATTATTCGAAGTTTATAACCTTGAACGATAAATACAAAACTTTAAACCTTAAACCCAATCTTATGAAATGTGGAATCGTAGGTCTTCCGAATGTAGGAAAATCAACCCTTTTTAATTGTCTTAGCAATGCGAAAGCACAATCTGCAAACTATCCGTTCTGTACCATCGAACCCAATCTTGGAACCGTTTCTGTTCCGGATACAAGGCTTTTTGAACTGGAAAAAATTGTCAATCCCGAGCGCGTTTTGCCGGCAGTTGTAGAGATTGTAGACATCGCCGGATTGGTAAAAGGAGCAAGTAAAGGTGAAGGTCTTGGTAATCAGTTTCTTGCGAATATCCGCGAATGTGAAGCCATTATCCATGTTTTGAGATGTTTCGACAACGGTAATATCATCCACGTGGAAGGTTCTGTGGATCCCATCAGAGATAAAGAAATTATTGATATAGAACTTCAGCTGAAGGATCTTGAAGCCATCGGAAAAGCAGTTGATAAAGCTAAAAAATTCCTGAAATCTGGTAAGAAAGAAGATCTTCAGACTTATGATGTTTTGCTGAATCTTCAGACTTTTGTAGAAGAGGGTAAAAATGCAAGGGAATTTCCAATGGACGATTTTGCAAAATCGATTCTGGATGAAGTTCAGCTTTTGACCAACAAACCGGTTCTTTATGTTTGTAATGTTGACGAAAATTCAATCAAAAACGGAAACGACTGGATTGCAAAAATTGAAGCGATGGCAGCAACTGAAAACGCTGAAGTTGTCGTTTTAGCAGCACAAATCGAGGCAGATATCAATGAATTGGAGACTTTTGAAGAAAGACAGATGTTCCTGGAAGAACTTGGTTTAGAAGAGCCAGGCGTCAACAGACTGATCAGAAAAGCTTACGATCTTTTGAAGCTACAAACATATTTCACAGCTGGTGTTAAGGAAGTTAGAGCCTGGACAATAGGCCAAGGCTGGACAGCGCCACAAGCTGCCGGCGTAATCCACACAGATTTCGAAAAGGGATTTATCCGTGCGGAAGTGATCAAATACAACGATTATATGAACTACGGTTCCGAAGCGAAAGTGAAAGAAGCAGGAAAATTATCTGTTGAAGGTAAAGAATATGTTGTTCAGGACGGCGATATTATGCATTTTAGATTTAATGTTTAAGTAAAAACAGTCAAAAATAAAAGAGACGCTTTCAGAAATGGAAGCGTTTTTCATATATTATGAAAATCATTTGCAAAAAATTCATACTTATAAACTATCAAATATATTATATTTATAAATTAATAACATAAAAACTCTTAATTATGAAAAAAAATCTATTTATTTTTTTATTCTTTGTATTCACCAGTCTGTTTTCGCAATCCTACACACCACTTTTAAAAGAAGGTAATAAATGGTGGGTTTACTATCGGGAGGGATGGTGTGATATCTGTAATGCTCAATATAAAGCATCTTATATTTTTATAAATGGCGAAACCACAGTCTCAGGAGTTATCTACAAGAGGATTTATTCTAATCTCTATCATATTAATCCTTATGGTCCATTTGGTACAGATGTTCCTAATACGAATAATCCGGACGTATTCGAATGCCTCATGCGCGAAGATACGAATACAAGAAAAGTGTATTTTTTAGATGCTTCTACCAATACTGAAAAATTGTTGTATGATTTTTACGCACAAAATGGAGATGTCATTGATAGTGAATGGAAGTGGGGCTCAAATAATTGGCCTGTGACCATTAATAGTATTTTATACGGCTCGGTTTTCGGAAGAAATAATGTCAAAACTTTTCAAACTGATTCTGGTTATATTTACGAAGGAATAGGTTCACAATCCGGTTTGTTTACTAGACCAGGAAGTCAGCCTTTTGAAATAGGTGCTTACTGGCTTGATTGTTTTGAAGATACTTCTGGGAAATCCTGTATTAGCCAATTTGTATTGGGAACTGCAGAAAATTCGATTGAGAAAAATTTAATTTTATATTACTCAAAGGACAATAATGATTTTAAAATTTTAGGGAATTTATCACTGGATTATAAGGTAAGTTTTTACGAAACCACTGGCAGATTATTAGAAGAAGTCAATACTAAAGGAAAACAAAGTTTTTCTCTAAAAAATACAGTCAAAAACAAAGTTTTTTTCTACACAATTACCAGCCAAGGTAGTTTGTGGAAAGGCAAAGTAATGGTAGAATAATTCGGACTGAATTTGAAATATTGAAACGCTTTCTTTTATGAAGGCGTTTATTTGTTGTATTTTTAGCAAAATTTATAAATAATTCATTATGATTAAAAAATTACTATTTGCTTCTTTGATACTTTCTGGTTTATCCGCATCTGCGCAAACAGTTATTTTCAGTGAAAATTTTGAAACTGAAACTGGCAGAAATTCCTGGGCGAATGTTGACAGAGACGGCGATAACGAGAAATGGGAATTTGACAACAGTGCGGTAGATAGTTTCACAGGCTACTACGCTACCTCGTGGTCTTGGTTTTTCGAGACTTTCACGCCGGATAATACGTTGACAAGTCCATCAATCGCTTTGCCCAATAATTCAGGGAAACAGTTGAGTCTGAAATTTGGTGTCGCTGCTTATGACGATCAGTTGTTCCAGGAGCACTACGCTGTCTACGTCATTCCCGCAGGTTCTGCTTTTACAGGAACGGAGACGCCGGTTTTTGAAGAGACTCTGGATGCCGGATATATGGAGGAGGCGAAACATGTGACGGTAGATATTTCCGCTTACAAAGGTCAAAATATTCAGGTGGTTTTCAGACATTATGATTGTACAGATTTATTAGTTTTGATGATGGACAATATCCAGGTTGTGGAAAATCAAATTTTGGCTGTTTCTGATTTAAGCAAATCTAACATTCAGATCTATCCAAATCCGTCGTCCGACTTTATCAAAGTCTACGGAGTAGATCACGTGGAAAAAATCAGATTGTACGATCTTTCCGGAAAAATGGTTATCGAAACTCAAGGTACTGAAGCCGATATTAGAAAATTGCCGGCCGGACAATATATTGTAAATGTTCATAATGGTTCTGATATCATATCAAAAAAAATAATCAAAAAGTAGACTTTGCACAAACAGTTGGAGTTTTGGACTGTTTGCTCTTCCCAAAAATTAAAAGCCGGATAATTGTCCGGTTTTTCTTGTTTATTAATTTATCAACATCCATTAAAATTAATTATTAAAACTTTCAGATTAAATTTCATTTCGTTAAATTTGTGAGTTACCGATTTTTTCCGGTTTCAACGCTTTTCAGAAATCAAAAATATGAGTGAAATTAATCCTGTAAACTATTCCGAAGATAACATCCGAACCCTGGATTGGCAAGAGCATATCAGGCTGCGGCCCGGGATGTACATTGGGAAACTGGGCGACGGTTCTTCCGCAGATGACGGGATTTATATTCTCCTAAAAGAGATTATTGACAATTCTATTGATGAATTTGTGATGAAAGCTGGGAAACGGATCGAGATCAAAGTAGATGACGGCAAAGTCACCATCCGCGATTATGGCCGAGGAATTCCACTGGGAAAAGTAGTAGATGCCGTTTCCAAAATGAACACCGGAGGGAAATATGACAGCAAAGCTTTCAAGAAATCCGTAGGCCTAAACGGTGTCGGAACAAAGGCGGTCAACGCTTTATCCGGATTTTTCCGCGTAAAGTCTGTAAGAGACAGCCGTGTGAAAATGGCAGAATTCTCTCGCGGAATTCTCCAGCTGGAATATCCAGAAGCCGATTCCTCAGACAGAAACGGGACAGAAATCAGCTTCGTCCCCGATGAGGAGATTTTTATAAATTTCAAATTCCGGAAAGAATATGTTGAACGGATGCTTAGGAATTACGCCTATTTGAATCCTGGTCTGACAATTATGTTCAACGGTGAGAAGTTCTTTTCAGAAAATGGACTCAAAGATCTTTTGGAAGAAGAACTGGAAAGCGACATTATCTATCCGATTATTCACCTCAAAGAGGAAGATATCGAGGTGGCGATCACGCATTCTGATAAATCGCAGACCGAGACTTATTTCTCTTTCGTAAACGGACAGAATACCACGCAGGGTGGGACGCACCTCAATGCCTTCCGTGAAGCATTCGTAAAGACAATCAGAGAATTTTACAATAAAAGTTTTGAAGCGGCAGATATCCGTAAATCGATTATTGCAGCAGTTTCTATAAAAGTCGTAGAACCGGTTTTTGAATCTCAGACTAAGACAAAATTAGGATCCAACGAAATCGAACCTGGCGGTATCACGGTCAGAACTTTTATCATTGATTCTCTTAAAAACAAACTGGACAATTATCTTCATAGAAATCCTGAAACCGCCGAAGCTATTCTCAGGAAAATTATGATTTCTGAGCGTGAAAGAAAAGAATTATCCGGAATCCAAAAATTGGCAAGAGAACGGGCGAAGAAAGTATCGCTTCACAACAAAAAACTGAGAGATTGCCGCCACCATTACAATGATCAGAAGGCGACAAGGAAATCCGAAACCATGATCTTCATCACAGAAGGAGATTCTGCGTCAGGATCTATCACAAAGTCCAGAGATGTGGAAACACAGGCTGTATTTTCATTAAAAGGAAAACCGCTGAACTGCTACGGACTGACAAAGAAAGTGGTGTACGAAAACGAAGAGTTCAATCTGCTGCAGGCTGCCCTCAATATTGAGGAAAGTCTTGAAGATCTGCGTTACAATCACGTGGTAATCGCTACCGATGCAGATGTTGACGGAATGCACATCAGACTGTTGATGATCACATTCTTCCTTCAGTTCTTCCCCGATTTGATTAAAAACGGACATCTTTATATTCTTCAGACACCGCTTTTCCGGGTCAGAAATAAGAAAGAGACTAGATACTGCTATTCTGATGCGGAAAGGCTGAAAGCGCTGGACGAACTGGGGAAAAATCCTGAAATAACGCGATTCAAAGGATTGGGAGAGATCTCACCAGATGAGTTCAAACATTTTATCGGCAAAGATATCAGGCTGGAACCTGTAGTTTTGGGCAAAGACCAGACTATTGCGCAGATTCTGGAGTTCTACATGGGCAAAAATACGCCGGACAGACAGCTGTTTATCCTTGATAATCTGGTGGTGGAAGAAGGCGATATTGATAAAAAAGAAAACCTGGAAGCAGTCTAGTATGCGGTTGAGTAACAGAAATAGAACGCCCGTCTACAGTTTCGTATATTCATTATGCTGCATTGGATTTATTCTGGGCATCATTGCGTACATTTTGGAAGTCAATAAGTTTGATGTATTTGGTGATAAATCCTGGATTCTTCTACTTTTTCCGTCTTTGATTTTTATCCTGCTTTACTGTCTGGGAAAACCGATTTTTGAATATGACAGCGATGGCGAAGCACTTAATTTCAGAAACAACCACATCCTTCTGGTATTGGCGAAAAAAAATGCAAAAGACGAATTTCCAAAATATAAATTAATCAAATTTAACGTCGTCAATGCGTTAATATTCAGGAAATTATATATTTACATCTCAAGTAAAAAAAGCCACGTGCTGCTTCTGAAATATGACATATCTTTTCTCAGCAGGAAACAGGTGAAAGATCTCAAATTTTCTTTAAATAAAGTAGTAAAAGCTAACAGCACAATAAGACACGAAGATAATACAGCAACAGATTAATGGAAGAAAGTACACATCACGAGGAAAGCCTGAAAAAAGTTTCGGGACTGTATAAAGACTGGTTTCTGGATTATGCGTCTTATGTGATCCTGGATCGCGCAATTCCTTCAATATTTGATGGCTTCAAACCGGTGCAGAGAAGAATTATGCACTCCATGCGCGAGCTGGAAGATGGCAGATATAATAAAGTAGCCAACGTAGTCGGGAATACGATGAAGTATCACCCGCACGGCGACGCCTCCATCACAGACGCAATGGTGCAGATTGGCCAGAAAGAGCTGCTGATTGATACCCAGGGAAACTGGGGAAATATCTACACGGGAGATTCTGCCGCAGCAGCGAGGTATATCGAAGCTAGACTGACGCCTTTTGCCCTGGATGTTGTCTTCAACCCAAAAACGACGCATTGGACCAAATCTTATGACGGCAGAAATAACGAGCCTGTAGATCTGCCGGTGAAGTTTCCGCTGCTTTTGGCTTCCGGCGTAGAAGGCATCGGCGTGGGACTTTCGACCAAGATCATGCCTCATAATTTTAATGAGCTAATCACCGCGTCTATCCTTCACCTCAAAGGAAAACGATTTGAACTGTTCCCCGATTTTCTTACCGAAGGAATGCTGGATGTTACTAATTATAATGACGGAAAGCGTGGCGGTAAAATCCGTGCGCGAGCCAGAATTATCCAAAAAGACAAACACACACTTTCCATCACAGAGCTGCCGTTCTCCAAAAATACAGGCGATCTTATAGACAGCATTATTAAAGCTAATGAACGTGGGAAAATCAAGATCAAAAAAATTGAAGACAACACGTCCGACGTTGTGGAGATCAACATCCATCTGCACCCCGATGTTTCTCCCGACAAGACGATAGACGCGCTGTATGCATTCACAGATTGCGAAGTTCCGATCTCGCCAAATGCCTGTGTGATCGTGGGCGACAAGCCGATGTTTCTCTCGGTTTCAGACATTCTGAGGCACAATACAGATCACACTGTTTCTCTATTGAAAAAAGAACTGGAAATAGAGCTTCACGAGTTGCAGGAAAACTGGCATTTTGCTTCACTGGAAAGGATTTTTATTGAAAATAGAATTTACCACGATATCGAGGAAGTCAAGTCCTGGGAAGATGTGATTTCTACAATCGCCGAAGGTCTGAAACCGCATACCAAACACCTTTTAAGAGCCGTTACAGAAGAGGATATTTTGAGGCTGACCGAAATCAGAATCAAAAGAATTTCCCGTTTTGACTTAGATAAATTTAAAGAAAATATTCTCGCTCTTGAAGGGAAAATCGAGCAGGTAAAGCACCATCTTGCAAACCTGATTGCTTATGCGATCGATTATTACACCAATATTCAGAAAAAATACGGCAAAGGAAAAGAAAGAAGAACAGAATTAAGGATTTTCGATACCATCGATGCCAGCAAAGTAGCGGTAGCCAACGAGAAATTCTATGTCAACTGGGAAGAAGGTTTCATCGGAACATCGCTCAAAAAAGATGAATACCTTTTTGACTGTTCAGATATAGACGACATCATCACCTTCCAGAAAGACGGTACGATGAAGGTGGTAAAAGTAGAAGGCAAAACATTCATTGGCAAAAATATTGTCCACGTCGCCATCTGGAAAAAGAATGACAAACGCACCGTCTACAACACCATTTACCGTGAAGGCCGCGAAGGACCTTATTATATGAAACGTTTCTCCGTAACCGGCGTTACTAGGAATACAGATTACAAACTGGCTTCTGACAAGAAAGGATCGGAAATGCTTTACTTCTCGGCCAATCCAAACGGCGAGGCAGAAGTTGTTTCCGTTTTGTTAAAGCCCAATGCCAGAGTCCGGAAAAACAAAATCGATATCGATTTCTCCGAAATTGCCATCAAAGGCCGGGATTCCAAAGGCAATCTGGTGACCAAATATGCAGTCAAAAAAGTAGATCTTAAAGAGGAAGGCGTTTCCACTCTTGCACCAAGGAAAATATGGTTCGACGATTCCGTAAGACGTCTCAATGCCGATGGCAGAGGCAGTCTGCTGGGTAGTTTCAAAGGCGACGACAAGATTCTGACCATCAATTCTCAGGGTGAGGCCAAATTGGTTTCTTTCGATCTGATGAACCGTTTCGATGACGATTATCTCATTCTGGAAAAATGGAAGCCGGAGCAGCCCATCACCTGTATCTATTTCGACGGCGACAAAGACAAATATTTTGTCAAGCGTTTCCTGCTGGAAAATACAACCAACATCCAGTCTTTCTTTGCCAACGAAAATCCGAAATCCTTCCTGGAATTTGTTACCACAGAAGGAGGCGCTACTGCAGAACTCGTGTTTCCAAAAATCAAAGACAAACAGAAAGACCCGGAAACTGTAGATCTGGACGAGTTCATCACTGTCAAAGGCATCAAAGCCATCGGAAATCAATTAACCAAGGATAAAGTTAAAAACATTAATATCACCATCCCGGAACCACCGGAAATCATCGAAGAAGAACCCGAAACTGAAGAACTATCAGAAGAAGATCCGGACGACGACGGCGGAACGATAGGAAGCCTTTTCGACGAAGAAGCTAATTAATAAAATAAAATCAAAAAAAATGGACAGCTCATTATATATACTAGTCATTATCATTGCCGTTACGTGCGTCATCAGCTACGTAGGATTCCAGCAGCCGGAATTTTTTCAGAAATACAAATTCGAAGTCGGCGCCATCCAGCGTCGCAAGGAGTACATCAGACTTCTGTCTGCAGGCTTTCTGCACGGCGATTTTCTGCACCTGTTTTTCAATATGTATACGCTGTACATCTTCGCGCCCATCGCTCTGATCGGTTTTCACACCTACGGATTTCTGATCGTCTATTTCGGATCTATGATTCTGGGAAATCTCTTCTGCCTCTACCATTACCGCAACGTGCCCTTTTACTCCGCAATCGGTGCCAGTGGCGGCGTTTCCGGGATTTTGTTTGCGGCCGTAGCCTTGGCGCCCAATCAGATTCAGATTTGGTTTATCCCGGGATTCCTCTTCGGAGCCATCTACTTTGGATACTCCGTTTATATGATGCTAAATCCACGGATGAACGACAATATCGGTCACGCAGCACACCTCGGCGGCGCATTCTTCGGATTAGTCTATGCCGTAATTGCCTATCCGGAAATGGCGCTACAAAACGCTCTTTACATCGGTATTATGGCAATTCCACTCATCTATTTGGCTTATGAGATTCTAGTCAGAAAAAAAATAGGTTAACTTAGGAGCAGGGCGTTTGGCAACCTTTCTGAGATTTCTCACCCGCTGTCCACTGTATCTTTTTTGTGATTGCGCAGCAAGCCAAGTCACCAGAATCAGTTTCCCAGAGCGCAATCACAAAAAAGGATGCCGTTCCCATCGGGGCTATGCTCAGGTTTTGCCTTTCTGTTAAGGTTTCTGTGCGTCAAAGAATTCAAATTTGGAGAGGCAGATTTGGTGCCTATTTTCCTATGGCGTCAGCAAGATTTTTAACAAAATTAATCTGTGTTGTCTTGTTGCTTTCCGAGATGAGGTCTCGCAGACTGTTACTTTCAACCTTATCAAAATCCCCGACAATCGCGAGGCAGATTCTGTAGTTAGAAAACTTCTGAAGGATGTCGCCCGCCAATTTATTTTTCAGGTCAAAGAAATCAGGCGTCAGGTTTTTCTCATAGATTACCAGCTTATCAAACCCTTGGTAATAGAGGTTTCCCACAAGATCCAAAGCATCCTCTGAAGAAGTGATGACGGTCTCCTCTGAAATAATTTCTGCAACTTTGAGGCTGTTTCTATGATGCGTTTTTATTTCCATATCTATTTTCTCCCAAAAATCATTCTGTCGTTCCCGGAAATATCCTTCAGTAAATATCCTTCAGAAAGCATGTGATCATATAATCCCAAGGTTTCCGGCCCCAATTTCTGATTGATTTCCAGAAACAGCATCCCGTTTTCGGAGAGGTGATTTTTGCAGTCTTCAGCGATTTTCCTATAGAATACAAGGGCGTCCGAGGTAGGAGAAAAGAGCGCCATATTGGGCTCAAAACCTTTGACAGAGTCTTCTATTTCAGCACTTTCGTCCGTCCCGATATAAGGCGGATTGCTGATGATAATATCGTAGATCCCGTCCAGATCTTCATTCAGATAATCTTGGTTGATGAAATGGATGTCAGTTTTATGGAACTCTGCATTTCTTTTCGCCACTTCCAAAGCTTTATCAGAAATATCAATCGCCGACACTTCTGCATCAGGAAAATATTTCTTCAAAACAATTGGGATAATGCCGCTTCCGGTTCCAATATCAAGAATCCGAAAATGCTTATTGGTTTCTGACTTCCGGTTGTCAGGCTCAGGCTCTCGAAGATCAACATTTAAGTCCTGATTGTTTTTTATTTTTCCTTTTATCTTATTTATTGCTAATTCCAAAAGTTCTTCAGTCTCCGGTCGTGGAATCAAAACGTGTTCGTTCACAAAGAATTTCAATCCATAAAACTCTGTTTCACCAAGGATTTGCTGAAAAGGTTTTCTGGTTTTCAATTCCGAAACTGAATTTAAAAATTTTTCATAATCCATTACTGACAGACCATTTTCAAAACTATTTCTAAATTCAATCTTATTAAGGTTTAAAAAATGTTCACAAAAAATAGCAAACAATTCCTCAATCTCAGATTTGGAATAGAGATCTGAAAGTTCAGTTTGAAAGTGAAATTTGATTTCGGAAAGCCTCATAAATTATCGTGTAAAAACCAAATTAGTTTCCGTTGACAGTTTCTCATCAATCAGATAATTCTCATAATTGAAAGCTTTTATGTCGTTCAAAGTCTTAGCCTGCTTTTCTGCACAGAAGCGTAAAACCAATCCACGGGCGTGTTTTGTGTAGACTACAATCGTTTTCAGTTTTCCGTCCGGCTGTATCTGCTTAAATTCAAAATCTATAATCTTTGCTTTCAGAGATTTTCTGTCGATCACCTTGAAATATTCTGTGCTCGCCAGATTGATGAGCAATTCGTCTTTTTTGAGTTCAGAATTCAAAGCATCAGTGATTTTTCCGGTCCAGAATTCGTAAAGATTTTTGTACGCATCAAATCTAAAGGGTCTGCCCATTTCCAAACGGTAAAGCATCACTTTGTCTGAAGGTTTCAGGAGTCCATAAAGTCCGGATAATATTCTGTGATTTTTCTGAAGATAATCTACTGCGTTTTTATCCAGTGTTTTTGCGTCCAACCCTCTGTAAACCTCGCCTGTGAAAGCAAAAAGGGCAGGCGCAGCGTTTTTAGAACCGGGCTTTGCCTTCCATTTTTGGTTTCGTTCCCAGTTTTCGTCGGCCAGTTTTGTGGAGATTTCCATCAGTTCGGAAAGATATTTTGGAGATTTTTCTTTCAGAAAGGAATGGATGAATTCAGAATCACTGATGAATTTTGGTGTTGTAGACCTGAGAAATTCTGTCGAATTTTCTATGTTCATCAGTTTTGCTGGGGAAGTAATGAATTTCATAGTTGCTTGTAAATTATCTTCTTATATTTCAAAAATGCTGCGTCCCGACTTGAACGGAACTCCTTTTTTGCTGCCGGAAAAGCGCGGGCAAAAAAGAGTGGGAGTGGAAGGCGGAAAAGACGCCCAAATGATATCAATTTTAAAGAATACCTTTTCCCTGACGGATGATTTCCGGCTCGCCAGACGTCAAATCGACGATGGTGGAGGCGGTGTTGTCTCCGTATCCGGCGTCTATGACGAGGTCTACGAGTTTATCATATTTCTCGGCAATCAGTTCAGGATCGGTAGAATATTCCAGGATTTCGTCGTCCGAATGGATGGTTGTTGAGACGATGGGATGCCCGAGTTTTTCCACGATCATCTGCGGCACAATATGATCGGGCACGCGGATTCCTACTGTTTTGTGGCCTTTGTAGGAGGTTGGCAGATTTCGGTTGGCTTCCAGAATGAATGTAAATGGGCCTGGCAGATGGGTTTTCAGAAACCTGAACGTGGAGGTCTCAATCGGTTTCGTAAATTCTGACAGATGGCTGAGGTCGTTACAAATAATGGAAAACTGGTGTTTCTCCAGTCGGATTCCTTTGATCTGTGCCAGTCTTTCCATGGCTTTGTGATTATAGATGTCGCAGCCAATGGTGTAGATGGTGTCGGAAGGGTAGATGATGACGCCGCCGTTCTGCAGGACTTTTACAGCTTCGTTGATCAGGTTTTCCTGTGGATTTTCGGGATATATTTTGAGTGTTTTTGCCATATTCAAAGGTATGTAATATTTGAAAATTAGTGGTCTGCCCATTCAGCATCAAAAAGTGTGAAAAAGTAGACAGCATAAAAAAGAGAACCACATTTGTGATTCTCTTCGTTGGTTGCGAGGACACGACTCGAACGTGCGACCTCCGGGTTATGAGCCCGACGAGCTACCTACTGCTCTACCTCGCGATATTGTAGTGCAAATATACAGCTTTTTTGATACAAGTCAAGTATAATGCGATTTTTATTTTTTTTTAGCTGAAAAGTAAATACAAAAAAAAAGAGAACCACATTTTGTGATTCTCTTCGATGGTTGCGAGGACACGACTCGAACGTGCGACCTCCGGGTTATGAGCCCGACGAGCTACCTACTGCTCTACCTCGCGATATTGTGGTACAAATATACAGCTTTTTGAATACAAGTCAAGCCTGAGGTTGTATTTTTGGTGATTATAATTATTTATGTCTGATAATCAGCTGATTAAAATATTTAATATCTTTTAACTATAAAAATAGTTGTAGAATTGGATTTTAATTCTAAATTTGTATTACTAAGTTTTTAGTGATATAAGATTGATTGTTTTTAAAGTAAAAGATTATGAATAAGTTAACGAAGGCAGAAGAGCAGGTGATGCAGTATCTTTGGCAGATCAAGAAAGGGTTTTTAAAAGACGTTTTAGAATTGTTTCCGGAGCCAAAACCGCATACCAATACCATTTCTACAATTCTCAAAATCCTGATGGAGAAAGGTTTTGTAGACTTTAAAACTTTTGGCAGACAGCACGAATATTTTCCAGTCATCAGTAAAGAAAATTACAGCGGAAAATCTATCAAAAGTCTGGTCAAAAATTATTTTGAAGGCTCTTACACCAATGCTGTTTCATTTCTTGTGGAAAAAAACGAAATCAGCGTCGAAGATCTGGAACTGTTGTTAGACGAACTCAAAAATAAGGACTGATGGAAGCTTTTATGTTTTATCTCGGCAAGATGATCCTGTGTTCTGCGGTGATGTTTGCTTACTATTCATTATTTCTGAAGGACAAAACCTTTCACCATTACAATCGGTTTTATCTTCTGCTGACGGTCATTATCAGTTTGTTTTTACCACTGGTAAAGGTGTCTTATTTCACGATAGAGACCAATCAGAATCTGTATTTGCTGCTTAGTCAGTTCAATCCAAATCAATTACAAAATTCTAGCGATGATATCACTATTTATTCAGTTTTTTATGCAATTGTTGGCATGGTTTCAGTCTTTCTTATAATCAGATTAATATTAGGAATTACAAGAATCCAGTCCATCAAAAATAAGTTCCCGAACGAAACGATAGAAGGAATTAAATTCTACCAGACCAATCTAAACAATGCACCATTTTCATTTTTCAGAAATCTGTTCTGGAAGGAGTCTATTCAACTGGATTCGCCTGTAGGACAGCAGATTTTGAAGCACGAGATGGTACATATCCAACAAAAACACAGCTGGGACAAACTTCTGATGCAGACCGTAAAATCTGTTTTCTGGTTCAATCCTGTGTTTTATTTTATCAACAAAGAAATCAATCTTATTCACGAATACTTGGCGGACAACAAAGCAGTGAAAAAATCCGACACCAGAGCGTTTGCGCAGATGCTTCTGGAGAGTCATTTCTCCGGATCGGTAATCCCTGTTACGAGTCCTTTTTTATCCTCTAACCTCAAAAAAAGACTTAAAATGCTTACAAAAAACCAAACCAAGTACAGCTACGCACGCAAACTTTTTGCGTTGCCAATCCTCTTCTTTATGGTGTTTGCCTATATGGTAGATGCGAAAAATAAAGAGATAACGAAAACGAACAAAGCTATAGAAATAGCGGTAAACGAACTGAAACAGGATACAATTAAACCTAAAGCTTCCGATTTGGACAGTTTAACGACAGGACACCAGAGAGAAACAAAAATGTATTCTGACGCTTTGCAGGAAGATCATTTGAAAATGTCGGCACTCAGTAAAAAGATGGGAGATAAAGGCAAAGAGTTGGCAAAACTTAAAAAAGCAAAAAAAGACGAAACGCCAGAATACAAAGCGTTGGAGAAAGATATGAAAACGCTTGCCAGTCAAATGGAAGATATTGTAAAGTCTGACAATTATAAAAACAATATCAAAGGATTGGAAGAACATTCTGAGGCACTTGCCAAAATGTATGATTCTCCGGAATTTAAGAAAAGAATCGCCGACGTAGAAAGGAAAGCAAAAGAAACGGAAGCCTATTACAATTCTTCGAAATTTAGGAAAAAAATTGCCGATGTAGAGAAAAAGGCGCTGGAAACTGAAGCGTATTACAATTCTCCAGCATTTAAGAAAAAAATTGCCGATGTAGAAAAGAAAGCTAAAGAAACGGAAGCGTATTACAATTCTCCTGAATTTAAGAAAAATATTGCAGATGCTGAAAAATTAGCTCAAGTTGCTGGTGATAATTTTGGAAAAATCTACCGCGAGGCAGATTTTCAAAAGATGATTACAGACCAATTTGGGAAAGATGCTTTTACAGACGGAAATGTTAGATATTTGAAAGATGATTATAATTTTCCAAAATCTGACAGCTTCTCCCAAAATTTCAACTTTAATTTTTCTGATGATGTTTTTAATTCAGCTAAATCAAAGTTATCTCCAAAAGAACTGAAAAAACTGGAGAAAAAAAGTAAAGAACTTCAAAAGAAACAAAATGAATTATTAGAGCAACAAAAAAAGCTTCAGAAAAAACAACAAGAATTGAACAGAGAAGTGCGTCAGAATAATCCGCTGAAAATCAGTTTTACTTCTAACTTGGGTTCTCCTAAAACATTGGTTTATAATAAAAATATTACTCCACCACAAAGAATCAGTAAATCAAACCAAGTTATTATTTTTGATAAAACTACAGATGGTAATCCACAACGCGTTTTTAAAGCAGATGCGATAAAAATAACTAATACATCTGACACTAAAAGTGCATTTAATCCTAATAAAGCAAAAGTTTATATTAATGGGAAACTTACTGATATAAAAGAGGTTGACAAGTTAGACCCCAAAATGATTGCATCTGTTAATATTTTTAGTACAAATGATGCCGGTAAGATTGAGGTCATTACAAAATAAACAACTTACATTCATAACAGTTTAGCCGGTTCGCCGGCTTTTTTAATATTTAAAATATGAAAAAATTACTTTTACTTTTTATTCTTTTTGGAGTTTTGGGAGTTGCTCAGAATAAGCGTTTTATTTATGAGTATAAATTTATTCCAGATTCAACAAATACTGCAGATGTCAAAACCGAAATGATGTTTCTGGACACATCAAAAGAAGGTTCCAAATATTACAGTTACACCGTTTTTAATTCAGATTCTGCTATGAAAGTAGATCTTGAAAAACAGCTTGCTGCAACAGGATCGATTAATGTTCGATCTGATATGCAGAAAGGTGTAATTCGGTATTCCGTTACCAAAACTTACCCAGATTATAAAATTTTCCTTCACAGAAAACTTGGTATGGATGCTTACAATATCTCCGATGACCGAAAAATCAATTGGAAAATTTCATCAGAAAAAGAGAAAATTGGCGAGTGGAATGCCCAAAAAGCAGAAGCTGATTTTGCAGGTAGACATTGGATTGCATGGTTTTCTCCCGAGATCCCGATTCAGGACGGACCGTATAAATTCAGCGGCCTACCGGGGCTCATTGTGAAAATGGAGGATAAAAGCGGTTCACACAAAATGGAGCTTAAGGGCATCAAAAACATTACCGGCCAACTTGATATCAATGTTTTCGAAGCCAGAGAAATTGCGATCAATTCCAAACAGTTTCAAAAAGTGCTGAAAGAATACGAAAATGATCCGATGAAGGGCGTAAAACAGATGCAGATGGGTGGTGCAACCATTGTGATGACTGGAAAAGACAGCAATAGCTCAAAGGCTGTAAAAGAACAGGAAGATCGCCTAAAAAACCAACTCAGGAAAGATAATAACCGGATAGAACTGGATCTGCTCAAATAAAAAACGCCACTGCATAGTGGCGTTTTTTGTATGTGAAACTGTCTATTGTTTTTTCTTCAATTCATCGCGGATCTCCATCAGCAAAACATCGGTAGATGATGGCCCCGACGGTTTGGCTTCCGGTTTTGTGTTGACTTTGTTGGCCAGTTTGATGAGCCAGAAAAGTACAAAAGCAATCACCAGAAAACTAATTACCGAGGAAAGGAAGTTACCATAAGTCACGCCATTCCAGGAGAGCTCTTTGATGTTTTCTGCCCCAGCGGCTTTGAGCGCCGGTGTCAGCAAAAGTGGCGTTATGACGTCGTCTACAAGGGATTTTACAATCGCTCCGAAAGCAGCACCAATGATGACACCGACTGCAAGGTCTACAACATTGCCTTTGAAGGCGAACTCTTTAAATTCTTTTACAAATCCCATAGTTTTATTTTTTATAATCGGTTAGTAAACAAATATATCATTTTTATTTATAAAATTAAGACGATATGTCTATCGATAAGTAATTTTTATATCAATACAAAACAAGAAAACTACATCTAAGAAATGCAGTTTCTTCCTGATTGTTTTAATTATTTTTTAAGTGAATCTCTTATTTCTATCAGCAAGGCATCTGTAGAGGATGGGTCTGCTGGTGTTTCCTGCTGTTTTTTGGCGCTGGTGGCCAGCTTCAGAACCCAGAACAAAACCATTGCAATCAGCAGAAAACTGATTACGGATGAAAGAAAATTCCCGTAAGCAACACCGTTCCAGTTCAGCTGTTTGATGTTTTCTGCGCCTGCCGCTTTGAGTGCGGGTGTCAACAGAATTGGCGTAATAACGTCATCTACCAGAGATTTTACAATTGCACCAAAAGCACTGCCAATGATCACCCCAACTGCCAGATCTACAACATTGCCCTTAAAGGCAAATTCTTTGAATTCTTTAATTAATCCCATATTTGTGTTTTATAATGTTAAAGTGCTAAAATATCATTTTTTTACATATAAATGAATACTTGTATAATATTTTATTCTGAATATTTGATTAATTTTGATAAATAATATTTCCATTTATATAAATTGATATGAAAATTCTGACCTCGACACAAATCAAGGATTGCGATGCTGCAACGGTTGAAAAGGGTATTTCTTCGTGGGCGCTTATTGAAAAAGCTGCAAGAATGTGTACATCGTGGATTGCAGATCATTTTAAGTCTGCACAGAAGTTTCTGATTTTTTGCGGAACAGGAAATAACGGTGGAGACGGTTTTGCCATCGCAAGAATGCTTTATGAGAAAGGTTTTGATGTGCAGGTTTTCATGGATCTTGATCAGCTGACATTATCTCCAGATGCCAATGTCAATTTTCAAAAAATTAAGCAAATCAGCGGTATAGAAATCAATGATTTTGATAAATTTTCGGTGATTAAAAATGAAAAAACCGTTATAATAGATGCAATATTCGGAAATGGTCTGAGTAGAAGACTTTCCGAAAAAGTGAAGCTGGTTATTAATAAAATAAATCAGTCAAAGTCCCCAAAAATCGCTGTTGATGTCCCAACAGGATTGTACGCAGATCGAATAGCTGATGACAATTCACTAATTGTGAAAGCTGATTTTACGCTCACTTTCCAGTTTTATAAAAGAAGTTTTCTCCATCCGGAGACAGGGAAATTCTGCGGTAAAATAGAGCTGATCGATTTAGGTTTGGATCAGGATTTTATCAATAAAACAGAAAGCAAGTATTTTGTCATCGATGAAAGTTTAATAAGGACCATTTACAAACCCAGACAAGATTTTACAAATAAAGGCTCCTTTGGAAAAAGCATTCTCGTAGGAGGCAGCCACGGAAAGATAGGTGCTGTTCTGATGTCCGTTTTGTCTGCATTGCGATCGGGAAGCGGCCTTACAGTCGCGCTTTCTCCGGAATGTGGGAATTTGATTTTACAGTCGCAGGCGCCGGAAGCCATGTTTATCAGTTCCGGTGAGCATCACCTGGAAAATATAGAGATTCAGGAAAAGGCAACTTACGGTATAGGTCCAGGTTTGGGAAAGGAAAAAGTGACGCAGAAGGCTCTATTTGATTTTCTCAAAAATTATAGTGAGCCTGTCGTTTTAGATGCTGATGCTCTCAATATGATTGCGGAAAATGACAAGATCGGTTTGATTCCAAAGCATTCTGTACTCACACCGCATCCGTTGGAATTTGAAAGACTTTTTGGCAAGACTTCCAACTCCTTTGAAAGGTTGGAGCTGGCAAGAGAGAAAGCGCACGAACTGCAAATATTTATTGTGCTAAAAGATCATCATACTGCTGTAATCACGCCTGCTAAAGATGTTTTCTACAATGTCACGGGAAATTCCGGAATGGCAAAAGGCGGTAGTGGCGACGTTCTGACAGGCATAATTACTGCCCTGATTTCCCAAAAATACGACATAGAAAAAGCCTGCATTTTCGGCGTCTGGCTACACGGAAAAGCAGGCGATTTTGCGTCAGAGGAATTTTCAAAAGAAGCAATGCTGCCAACCGACCTGATTGGAAAAATTGGCGACGTCTTCAAATATCTGTCTAGCTAGCGACCTTTGATTTAGTCCGCTTTCTTGTTGGTTTCTCGTTCATTTTTGATTTCAGCATATATAAAACGCCCAATTCCGTTTCGGAAAGATTCTCGTTTTTCTTCAGCAGTTTTTTGATCTCCTTTTGGAAATAATGGACTGTATGTCCGTTCTTATAATGTTCAAATATTCTTGGATCTATGTAGGAATCTCTGGCCACGGAAGGCGTATTACCTAGTTTTTCAGAAACTGCAACGATGGCATTTCGGATCCTCTTTTTGAGTTCTTTCTGCTGTTTTTCTTCGCAGATTCCCAGCTCGTCCAAAATCCCAGCTGCGATCATCGTGCCTGCCCAGGTTCTGAAATCTTTGGCTGAAAATTCCTCGCCCATTATTTCCCTGATATATTGATTAAGATCTTGACTTTCAACGGTTACAAGCTCATTATTCTCATTGTAATATTTGAAAAGTCGGTAGCCTGGCAATTGTTCTATTTCACCGATTACCTTTGCCAATTTATCATTAATAATATGTTTTTCCTGAAATTTCCCCGATTTTCCCTTATATGAAAAAACCATTTCGTCACCGTCAATTGTAAGGTGTTTCTTCCGGATCGTCGTGAGTCCGTAACTTTGATTTTCCTGTGTGTATTTCGGACTGCCGGGACGGAAATAGGCCGAATCCAGGAGCCTTACCATCGCAGCCAATACTTTTTCGCGCGTCATTTTTTTCTTTCTCAAATGCTGTCCGGTCACGCGCCGCATATGCTCCAGGTTTTCTGCGAAGTGAAGGATTCTGTCAAACTTGTCCGCGTCTTTTTGAGCCCGGAATTTGGGATTGTAGATGTACTGCTTTCTGCCTTTCTGATCTCTGCCGATGGCGAGGATTTTTGCGCTCTTGTTAGTAGTAATTTCCACATCTGTCCACGCAGGCGGGATGACGAGTGATTTGATGTACTGGATCTTTTCTTTGTCTTTATAAGGCTGATTGTTTTTATCAACATAAGAAAAGTTTTTGCCGGCCTTTTTGCGCGTGAGTTTCATAGTTTACATTTGGTAAGTTGCCTAAACAATAAAAATGCCGACAATAACAAATTATGAATATTGAATCTGTAAATTGAGATTTAAATAGTGTTTTATGATTTTATTAACAAAGCTTTCAGCCTCTTTCTAAACGAAAATTTATATTTTAGCAAAAATTTTATTGATGCCAAAGACAGTTGACGATTTTAATAAAAGCAGACTCAGATCCAGTAATATTACTGTGGTCATCAGTATTTCACTGGTTTTATTCCTGGTAGGATTATTTGGATTAATATTAATCAATGCTCAGAAATATTCAGATTATATTAAAGAACAATTGGTTGTAGAAGCTTACTTTGAGGAGTATCTGGATCCCCGCGACTCTGCGAAAACCCTGAAATTCCAGGAGGAAACTTTTGCCAAAATCAAAGAACAGAATTACGTAAAACAGGCACGCTATATCTCCAAACAACAGGCTACTGTATTGGCCAAAAAGCAATTGGGAATCGATGCCGACGCTCTTTTCGAAGAAGATATCTTCCCGGCATCTGTAGAAGTGACGCTGAAACCAGAATTTGTAGATCCTGCAAAGATTGACGGCGTGGTAAAACAGTTGAAAGCCATCAATGGAGTCAAAGACGTTGCTAATGACAACCAGCTGACCATCGATGTTTACAACAATCTAAACAGAATCCTGACGTGGATTCTGGCATTCTCGATTTTATTTCTGATAGTTGCTATCGTTCTGATAAACAATTCAATCAGGCTGAAAATATTCTCCAAGAGATTCATTATCAAGACTATGCAGCTGGTAGGCGCCAAAAGAAGATTCATTCTCATGCCTTTCATCAAAGAAGCCTTGATACTGGGACTGATCGGATCCTTTATCGGACTTCTCGCTCTTGGCGGGCTTTGGTACTACTTTACCAGCCAGATCGGAACACCGTTTGTGCAGGATACCAACCAATATGTCTTTCTCGTCGTCATCATTTTGTTCATAGGTATTTTCATTACCGTTGCAAGTACTATCTTTGCAACCTGGAGATTCCTCAGAAGCAATGTAGACGATCTTTATTACTCATAAACAATGGCAAAAAAAACAAATAAATTCTCTGCAGATCAGTACGGCAAAACCGTAGAGTCTGTCGAGAAAAAGACTTTCTATTTCGGAAACAAAAATTTTAAACTGATGCTGATCGGTCTCGGACTTATCGTCCTTGGATTTGTCCTGATGATGGGCGCAGACGCCAACACGACACCAGACGGCAAATTTGATCCCAACTACTGGAACGAGGGCATCTTTTCCTTCAGAAGAATCAGGCTGGCGCCGCTGTTGATCATCGCCGGTTTCGTGATCCAGATTGTAGCGATCCTGAAAAGAAATAAAGATTAAAATAAACTCAAAAAACAAATAATAAACTTTGTCTTGGTTCGCAACTGAGACAAAGTTTTTTTTAATAAAACTAAAGAACAATGGATGTAATCAATGCAATTATTATTGCAATCATAGAAGGTCTTACGGAATATCTGCCGATCTCATCAACCGCCCATATGGGTTTTGCAGCAAGTCTGATGGGGCTGGAGGAAACAGAATTTTTGAAAATGTTCCAGGTCTCTATCCAGTTTGGAGCTATACTTTCTGTGGTGGTGGCCTATGGTAAAAAATTCTTTGATTTCACCAATCTTCAGTTCTATTACAAGCTAGCTTTTGCCGTGATGCCGGCACTGATCATTGGATTTTTTCTGGACGATCTTATAGAATCTGTCCTTGGAAACCAAATCGCCATTTCTACAGTTTTGGTTCTCGGCGGAGTAGTGTTGCTGTTTGCAGACAGTTGGTTCAAAAATCCCGTCATCCACGATGAAAAAGAGATTACAATCAGAAAAGCAGTTACAATTGGCTTTTGGCAATGCCTGGCGATGATGCCCGGAACCAGCCGGAGTGCAGCCTCTATCATTGGCGGCATGACCCAGGGATTGTCCCGGAAAGCGGCTGCCGAATTTTCATTTTTCCTGGCCGTTCCTACGATGCTTGCAGTAACGCTCTATTCGGTTTTCGTCAAAACCTGGGGCAAGGAAACGGCACATCCGCAGAAAGGTTACGAGATGATTATGGCCTCTCAGGATCATATTTTGATTTTCGTGATAGGGAATGTTGTCGCCTTCATAGTTGCGTTGATCGCTATTAAATCATTCATTACTTTACTCAACAAATACGGTTTCCGACCTTGGGGCTGGTACCGGATTGTAGTTGGGATCGGACTTTTGATTTATTTCTATTATTTCAAATAAAATAATTTGGGCAGCTTTTCCGTCCTCCGTTCCCAATCTTTTTTGCCCGCGCTTTTCCCGCAGCAAAAAAAGGATTTCCACTCAGGCCGGGCTGCATAAGATTTCACATTTCAAAATGAGTATTTATTTCCTAAAACTTAACAATTAACAACCAAAAATGACAGCAGAAGACTTACAATCCGGACATATATTTCTCCTGGATAAACCGCTGGACTGGACGTCATTTCAGGCTGTCAACAAGTTGAAATACAAGCTCAAAAACGAGTTCAAAGAATTGCCGAAGAAGTTCAAAATCGGCCATGCCGGGACGCTGGATCCTCGTGCAACAGGGCTTTTGATCGTCTGTACCGGAAAATTTACCAAAAGAATTCCGGAGATTCAGGATGCGCCAAAAGAATATTGGACAGAAATAAAAATTGGCGTCCAGACGGAATCCTACGACACCGAAAAACCCGAAATCCTCGCGACCGATTTTTCACACATTACAGAAGAGCAGATTCATAAGACATTGAAAATGTTCATCGGTGAGATAGACCAGAAACCACCTGTCTTTTCGGCACTCAAAATAGATGGGAAAAGGGCTTATGATCTTGCCAGAGTAGGGACGGAAGTAGAAATGAAATCCCGCAAAACAACTATCCATTATCTCAATAATATCAATGTTAATCTTCCCTTCGTTTCTTTTACAGTGGGTTGCAGTAAAGGGACTTATATCCGAAGCCTCGCCCACGACATTGGTCAGGAACTTGGCGTAGGCGCCTATCTTACACAGCTGAGACGGACGAAAATTGGCGATTACTCTGTGGAAGATGCCACCGCAGATTTCATTAATGATAATTTTAAAATTTCGGAATAATCTTAAAGATATGATCAGACCTTTATTAGTTTTAACAGTGCTGTTTTCAGTTTTTGTATTTGGCCAGATTGAGGACAAAAGAAGCAAAACAATGGGTTTCTACGCCAGTCCGAGTGTTCAGATCGGTTACAACCTCGGAAACTCTATTAAGGATAAGGAAAATGAAAATTCTCCCTACTATCAGGAAAATATAAGACCTTATCTGCCAAACGATTTCACCTATGGTGTTGGTGTGGTTGCCGGCTATCATATTCTTCCGTTTTTTGCATTGGGAACGGGACTTCGTTATAATTATGTCACCGATAATCTTCATCTTCTCAACTGGACTGTTCAGCCTAAGTTTATATTCGGAAAAGACGAAGGCAAATTTACAGTAGAATTCGAGTATGGGAAGCAGTTCAACCACTCGAACATCAATGATACCCATTACTTTGGCGGAAAGTTAGGTTATCAGGATTCCTTTTCAAAAAGTCTGATCCAGGAAGGTGGTTTGTTTATCTACAGATATAATTCTGCGGTTTCTAATGCCTATTTTATAGGGTTGTCCTTCGGTGCTACTATTTTCAGCAATAAAAAATACACCGTTTACGGTGAGGACTAAAGAAGTATTTCCTGTACTCTATTTTACTTTTTTCAAAACTAAAGAAATCTTGTCTTCACATTTAGAACTAATTAATTTTCTTTATGTGTTTAAGTGATGCAATTTTAAATAATATTTTAATATGCTTGTATTATTCAGGGTTATAGGCTATTTTCGCCTGCGTTTTAAAATAAACGTTTAATTTAATTTTTGAGAACATGAAAAAAATTCTATTTTCTTTAATTGCAACTGGTGCAATTTTTTCCTCTCTGGAGGCACAGACAAAAATCTCCTTCGAAGCTTCTGAGGGATACAATACGGGTACGCTGAATGGTCAGAAAACCTGGACTGCTTGGGGTGATGCTCCAAACAGTTATACTGCGCTTAGCACTTCAAGAGCATCTGACGGTACAAGATCACTTAAAATATTGAGTAACGAATCTGTTGGTGCTGATTATGGAATAGAATCAACTGTACCTAGTTATGGCAAAGCAACGATTTCTTATGATATCAATGTAGAGACTCTTGGCGGTTCTGATAACTACTTTATAGTTTATTCTGATGAATACGACGTGGTAGCAGCAGTTGATTTTGATTACACAGGAACTGTACTTGTAAATGATTTTGAACAGGACGGATTGGCTGAAACTACCAAAACCTTTACCGCAAACAAGTGGTATAATGTCAAAATAGATTTGGATTTTGCGACACATATAGCTAAATATTATGTGGATTCAGTTTTATTGTACACAACTGCTATAGACCCTGCTGTGACAGGTTACGGTATTGTGGACCTTATGACAGATGATTATGGGACAAGTTTTTATGTTGACAATATCCAGATAAAGAGTGCTACCCTTGCCACTTCAGATGCTGTCAAGAATGATATTTTCCGGGTATATCCAAATCCAACTGTAGATGTTCTGAACTTCGATATTGCTGGAAAGATCAACACTTTAGAGGTTTATAATACAGCAGGAATACTGGTAAAATCTACTAAGGATGGTGCTAAATCTTTAAATGTAGCTGCCCTTAGCAAAGGAAGTTATGTAGTAAAAGTAACGACAGAAAATGCTTCTTATACAAAAAAAGTAATCAAGAAATAAGTTTTTCTTTAGAATAAGTGTAAAGCTTCACCAATCAAAGTGAAGCTTTTTTGTTGTTTTAAGTTTGTAGAAAGCATATTTTTGCCTTTACATTATATGGAATTGGAAAAGATCAGAATCAACAAGTATTTGTCAGAAGTAGGCTATTGCTCCAGAAGAGCAGCCGACAAACTTTTGGAAGAGGGTAGAATTACAATCAATGGGAATGTGCCTGAAATGGGAACCAAAGTTTCCGACGCAGACGAAATCCTGGTAGATGGCAAAACGATCCGGAAAGTAGAAGAGGATTTTGTTTACATCGCCTTCAATAAGCCCGTTGGGATCGTTTGTACAACAGATACCAAGCGTGAAAATGATAATATCATCGAATATATCAACCATCCCAAAAGGATTTTCCCAATTGGAAGGTTGGACAAACCGAGTGAAGGCCTCATTCTGCTGACATCCGACGGCGATATCGTCAACAAGATTCTCAGAGCCCGCAACAACCACGAAAAGGAGTATCTGGTGCGCGTCAACAAACCTATTACGGAAAAATTCCTCGAAAAAATGCGAAACGGTGTTCCGATTCTGGATACTGTTACCAAAAAATGCGAAGTTGAAAAAATCGATACAATGAACTTCCGAATTGTCCTTACTCAAGGTCTCAACCGCCAGATCCGCAGAATGTGCGAACATCTGGATTATGAGGTAAAAAAACTGAAAAGGGTCCGCATTATGAATATCAAACTCGATCTTCCGGTGGGGAAATGGAGGGATTTGACAGAAACGGAACTATCGGAACTGAACAAGCTTTTGGAAGATTCTGCCAAGACCTTCAATTAATCGATTTCCATTTATTCATCAATAATTATTTATCGCTACTGATATAAAGTCTCATTTTATCTTCATATTCTGGTTTTAGCTTCAGGTATTTCCAGATCTTCCTGTCATCGGGATTCGTAAGACGGTAATAGATAATTCTATCTGCGGAAAACCTGAAGTACGGGTGTTTTTTCAGCCATTCTTCAGGCGCAGTGGCGAGTAAATATTTCGGTACTTTGGAGTTGTCCAGTTTTGCAGCGTAGATCAGCCGATCTCCCATAGTACGGTCGATTTCGTAAGTTTCCAACAATTGCTGTTTATTGATAAAACCGCCCAATTTTTTTCTGAAAGCCAAAATACCTGCAGCATCTTTTTCTGTGAAGCCAAATTCACGCAGTTGTTTGAATGTGATTTCATTTAGGTTGATTTTGGTAAAATCTGTCTTTTCAGAAATTTCCGCTTTTGCATCCTTGGGTTTTTCTACAGCAGAAAGTTTGATCCAGGGCTTCATTTCAGCAAATTTCTCTTCGGAAATCACAAAACATTTCTGGATATCTTCAAGAGATTTAAAACTTCCACGGAGGTTTTTGTCCCGGTAATTGACAATCACGGCAGCTTGTTTTTCAGAAAATCCTAAAGTCTGCCATTGCTCCGCATTCAGAATATTGGGGTCGAAATAACTGCTGATTTTTACGGTGGCTTTATCTTGTTTTTTGTCGAGTCTGGTAGGAATGTTTTCCGGTGTTCTAGCCTGGAGAATCAGATAAGGCGACATCTGGGCAAACTGTTCATCATTGATCATATAACATTCTTTCAGTTTTTCTTTGCTGATAAAACTGCCGCCCAGGTAGTTTTTATATTTCAAAATTCCCGCAGCCTGTTTCTCAGAAAAGCCCATCTCCTGCCAGTCATTTTGCGAATAGTTGTCAGGATTGAACCGCCCTTTAATACTGAGTTTTTTCTTTTCGAAAGCTTTGTATTGAAAATTTTGATTTTGACTTTCGGATTTATTTTCCGGGAGTAAAATATACGCTTTTAATTCATCATATTTATCAGCAGAAACGGCGTAGCACTTTTTAAACTGTTCTTTGGAGGTAAAGTTTCCGCCAACAACTTCTTTGTATTTTAGAATAGTTTTGACCTGCTTTTCAGAAAAACCAAGATTTATCCATTGATTTTCGTCCAGCTGATTGGGATCAAATTCTGTCAGAATAAGATCCGCTTTTGTCTCGGAAATAAAGTTTATTACAGGCTTTTCGTAGTGCTGGTTCTTTTTATAAAATGAAAAAGCGAGCTGCGCAGCTACAATAAGGATTCCAAAAATAGCAAGACTGATAACTTGCCTTTTCCGGATCTGGAAAGGTAATTTTGTATTCATCATTATGTTTTAACCAAAGTTAAACAAAATGAATGTAAAATTTGAAAATCTGAAAAATTAATCTAATAAATTAATCGTTGAGAGAATTTTTAAGCTTATTAAGTTCTGCTTTTATGAATTCTAATCTGTCTATAATCGTGATGGTTTCAGAGATTTTGGAGTTGGTCGTCAGTGCAACGCGCGCGCCGTCCAGCGTGTAACCTTTCTCTTTTACGAGGTGGTAGATTATTTTGAGATTGGTAATATCTTCGGGTGTGAAGTATCTGTTTCCCTTCTTGTTTTTCTTTGGTTTGATAATCGGGAATTCCTGCTCCCAATAGCGGATGAGCGAAGTATTCACGTCAAAAGCTTTGGCTACTTCGCCAATAGAATAATAGAGTTTGTCCGGGAGATTGAGCTTCATGATTTTAATCGAGGTTTCAAAGATAATTATTTTTAATTCTTTTCTACAAATTGTACCTTGCAACTTTAGATTTTAGATTATGAAAAGGTATTTGCGTTTCAGTTTAGTAGGACTTTTATTGGTATTGATGAATTGCCAGATTCAAAACCATAAAGATTTATTTATAAGTCAACCGAAAGTAATCAGCAGTCAGTTTACCTTTACTGAAGGCCCGGCTGCTGACACGTCCGGCAATGTCTATTTTACAGATCAGCCTAATGATAAAATCTACTTCTGGAACTGGAAAACCAATAAAATAGAATTGTTTCTTGATAAAACCGGCCGGGCCAATGGTACTTATTTCGATAAAAACGATGATCTTATTACTTGTTCTGATGAAAATGGTGAGATCTGGAAAATCAGTAAAAACAAAGGAATCACAGTTCTGTCAAAAGGTTTTGAAGGCAAAAGACTGAATGGGCCGAATGATCTGTGGATCGACAAATCCGGCGGTATTTATTTTACTGATCCTCTGTACGAGAGAGATTACTGGATAAATTTCAAAGCAGAAATTCCAGAGAAAAACCTGTATTATCGCAATCAAACCGGTACGATTACCAAATTGGAAACCTTCGTTCAGCCCAACGGAATTATCGGTTCCGAGAAGCTTAAAAGGCTTTATGTTTCCGATATTAATGCCGGGAAAACCTATGTTTATCAAATTTTAGGCGAAGGAAAACTGTCCGCTAAGAAATTGTTTTGCGAAATGGGATCTGACGGAATGACGCTTGACAGCAAGGGAAATCTGTATCTGACAGGGAAAGGCGTGACTGTTTTCAATAAAAAAGGCGAAAAAATCAGCAATATTCCAATCCCGGAAGAGTGGACTTCCAATGTGACCTTTGGCGGTGAAAATAATTCTACCTTGTTTATTACAGCTTCAAAATCTGTCTATACTTTACAGATGAACGTTTCCGGAATTAAATAAAAAATCGCTTATTAATAAGCGATTTCTATTTTTACTTTTTTGCCTTTCAGCTTTTCGTTGGCCAGTTTTTTCAGAAGCTCGATGGTCTTTTTTCGGTTGACAGCAACGTAAGAAGTGGTGTCTTTAACTTCGATCAAACCGATGTCATCCTTCTCAAGTTCACCTTTTTTAATCAGATAACCCACGATGTCTACTTTGTTCACTTTGTCTTTTTTTCCGGCGCTGATGTAGATGGTTTGATTTGGCGTTCTTTCAGGAACTCGGTTGCTTTCCTGAACGTTTTCTTCCGGCGTATTGCTTTTGATGAATGGGAAATTCTCATCTTCAGTCATTATCAGATATGCAAAACCTTTCGCATTCATTCTCGCTGTTCGGCCGTTTCTGTGGATGAAAGCGTCCTCTTTTGGAGGTAATTGGTAATGAACGATGGATTCTACCTCGGGAACATCTAATCCTCTTGAGGCCAAATCTGTGGTGATCAATATTCTCGCAGAATCATTTCTGAATTTGAGCAACGCACGTTCACGCTCGTCCTGTTCCATTCCGCCGTGGAAGGTTTCTCGCTGGATTCCTTTTTCTCTTAATAATTCTGAGATCCTGTCCACCGCATCGCGGTGATTACAGAAAATCAACGTTCTTTTGTTTCCGATTTTACAGATTAGTTGGAACAAAGTATTCAGTTTGTCCTCGGAAGTCGTCATCACTTTTCGAAGCTGGATGTTTGGTTTTGACTCGTTTTCTTTGAGGAAATTGATTTTCTTTTCATTATTAAGTTCCACAAATCTCGGAATGTTGTCCATCACGGTTGCAGAGGTAAGAATCCGTTGGGAAAGACCGGTTAAAGAACCGAGAATGTATTCCATATCTTCCTGAAAACCGAGTTCCAAAGCTTTGTCGAATTCGTCCAATACTAAAGTTTGAATCGTTTCCGGATCGAAGTTTTCGTTTTTTAAATGGTAAGCAATTCTTCCTGGTGTTCCGATCAAAACTGCCGGTGCCTGGATTAGATTATTAACCTCAATTTTTTTATCGTGGCCGCCATAAGCGATAGAGACTTTGAAATCCGTCCCCATCGATTTGAAAACCTGCTCGATCTGCAAAGCCAATTCTCTTGCCGGAACAAGGATCAAAGCCTGAATTCCTTTGACTTCTGAGTTCAGATTTCTGAGAACCGGAAACAGAAAAGCCAAAGTTTTTCCGGAGCCTGTTGGCGATAGGAGAACGATGTCGGTTCCGTTTTCGGAAGCGGTATATGTAGATTTCTGCATTTGATTCATATCGTGAATCTGCAGTTTTTCGAATATCGGTTGTAATTCCATTTTGCAAAGATAAAGGATTTAGGCCACCACTGGAAATTGAAAATTTTCCGGAAAATTATAAGAATGACAAAATCCCTAGCCCCGATAGGAACGGCATCCTTTTTCTTTTTTTATTGAAGCACAATCTGGCTGACAAAGGTTGTGAAAAGAAAAAGATATAGTGTATAGCGGGAAATAGCTCCTAATAATATTTGATTATCAAGTGCTTACAAATAAATTCAACTTCTTTGAAACTATTGTTCAATTAAAATATTTTGCTTAATTTTGCACCACTTTTGTGAACGCACTTTCGGCGAAGTAAAACATTAACAATTAACACCTTCCATATTTTTCAGGATTCACAGCAAAGCCAAAGTCTGAAGTAATTAGGAATACAAATTTTATTAGAAAATGTCAAAAGAGACAAATTCAGCAGAGGTTCTATTGAACCAAAACGTAACACCAGAACAGTTTGATTGGGATTCTTTCGAGTCAGGTCTTAACGCAGAAGACAGAAGCGAGAAGAAAGAATTGGAAGAAATCTACAACGGTTCTTTAAACAATCTTGCAGACAACGATGTAATCATCGGGAAAGTGGTAAGATTGACTGATAAAGAGGCGATCGTAGATATCAACTTCAAATCTGAAGGTGTGATCTCTCTAAACGAATTCCGTTACAACCAAGGTCTTAAAGTAGGAGATGAAGTTGAAGTAATGGTTGACAGAAGAGAGGACAAAACAGGACAATTACAGTTATCTCACAGAAAAGCCAGAACGCTTAAAGCTTGGGATAGAGTAAACGAACTTCACGAAACTGGAGAGATCGTAAACGGTTTTGTAAAATCAAGAACTAAAGGAGGTATGATCGTTGATGTTCACGGAATCGAGGCGTTCTTGCCAGGTTCTCAGATCGACGTGAAGCCAATCAAAGATTACGACCAATTCGTAGGTAAAACTATGGAGTTCAAAGTTGTGAAAATCAACCCTGAATTCAAAAACGTAGTAGTATCTCACAAAGCGCTTATCGAAGCGGATCTTGAAGGTCAGAAGAGAGAAATCATCGGTCAATTAGAGAAAGGACAGGTTCTTGAAGGAACTGTTAAAAACATTACTTCTTACGGTGTATTCGTAGATCTAGGAGGTGTAGACGGATTGATCCACATTACAGACCTTTCTTGGTCTAGAGTGAACCATCCATCTGAAATCCTTGAGGACGGACAAACTGTAAAAGTTGTTATCCTTGATTTTGATGACGAGAAAACTAGAATCCAATTGGGTATGAAGCAATTAGAAGCTCATCCTTGGGATGCTCTTTCTGCTGACATGAAAGTTGGTGACAAAGTAAAAGGAAAAGTAGTAGTTCTTGCTGACTATGGTGCATTCGTAGAGATCGCTCCAGGTGTAGAAGGATTGATCCACGTTTCTGAAATGTCTTGGTCTACTCATTTGAGAAGCGCAGGAGATTTCGTAAAAGTAGGTGACGAAGTAGAAGCAGAAGTATTGACTTTGGATAGAGAAGACAGAAAAATCTCTCTAGGTATCAAGCAATTGAACAAAGATCCTTGGGAAAATATCGAAGCTAAATATCCAGTAGGTTCAACTCACGTTGGAACTGTAAGAAACTTTACCAACTTCGGCGTATTTGTAGAATTGGAAGAAGGAATTGATGGATTGATCTATATCTCAGACCTTTCTTGGACTAAGAAAATCAAACACCCATCTGAGTTTTGTGCAGTTGGAGATAAATTAGACGTGATCGTATTGGAACTTGATACGCAAGCAAGAAGATTGTCTCTAGGTCACAAACAATTGACTGAAAACCCTTGGGATAAATTCGAAACTAAATACGCTGAAGGAACTGTACACGCTGGAAAAGCAACTGAAGTACACGACAAAGGTGCATCTATCCAGTTCGAAGATGTAGAAGTGGAAGCTTTCTGCCCATCAAGATTATTAGAGAAGGAAGACGGATCTAAAATCAAAAAAGGTGACGAGGCTCAGTTCAAAGTGATCGAATTCAACAAAGAATTCAAAAGAGTAGTAGTTTCTCACACTGGTATCTTCAGAGACGAAGAGAAAAAGAATGTAAGAGATAACTCAAACAGATCAAACAACAACAGCAATACATCATCTTCTTCTAACAACGAAGAAAAATCAACTCTTGGTGATATCGATGTATTAGCAGAATTGAAAAGAAAAATGGAAGAAGGAAACTAATTTCCCCAACTCTTATTTTTTTTAATAAATTAGCCACCCGAAAAATAATTTTCGGGTGGCTTTTAATTACAAACAAATTCTATAAATGAAAAAAAAATTACTCTTTCTGGGGATCATTTCCTCATTATTTTCTACAGCACAGATCAACGTAAACCAAGGTTTTGAGAATACCACGTATCCCGGTTTTACCAACGTTTCCTTTTTCAGAAGTTCTGTGATCTCACCTTGCGTGGGAACATACGGGCTGTACAGGAATTTCTGGAGCGGTGGAATGGTAGGATCAACCACATTTGCTTCCACAGCCTCAACTGGTGCCAAGCTGGATCTATCTTTCCGATACAAAACACATATCTACAACAATGGATCAGTCAACGGCACTTTGAAAGTGGAGTATTCTATTGATGGCGGCGCCACTTATCAGGCAATTCAGACGATCAATCTGACATCGGTTGTAGCTTGCAGCACTGTCAGCGCATCGCTTCCACAGGGAACTGTTCCTGCAGGATCAGATTTCAGACTTAGAGTGGCTGGCCAGTGGATTTCCGGAGATTACAATGTGATCCTGGATGATTTTGTGATCGCACAGAGCGCAACCTTAGCTGTTGCAGACGCCGGCGCCAAGGAAACTGCCATCTATCCAAATCCTTTTAAAGAGGTCATTTATCTGGACAATGCAGATGCGGTAAAATCCATAACAATTTCAGACTTCTCAGGCAGAACGGTCAAAACCGTTGTCAATGTCTCCAGAGAAATCAGATTGCCGGAACTCCAACGTGGAAATTACATTATCAATATTGCCTATAAAGATGGCAGCAAAAAGCAGACTAAGCTTATAAAAGACTAAAAAACAAACCGTTTCGCAATTCCGAGACGGTTTTTTTTTGATTAAATAGTCAATAATCAAATTATATTATTGATTCCAGAATAGGCTGATCATTTTTAAAATCGTACTTTTGCCGGCTCAAAAATAGTTATGGAAAAGAGAAATGTTTTAAAAGGAGTGTTGTTCGTAGGGATTGGCGCCAGTATCTACGGGATGTTGGCCACCTTTGTGAAGTTGTCTTACAAAGACGGTTTCACAACTTCCGAGGTTACTACAGCTCAGTTTGTTTTAGGATTCATAGGATTATTGATCTTAAATCTCATCCAGACCAAAACTACAAAAAAAACACTGTCAAAACCAACTTCCAAAGAGATCAGAATGCTGATGCTTGCAGGGACTTCTATGGGCTTTACCAGTTTATTTTATTATATCGCGGTGCAGTATATCAATGTTTCTATCGCCATTGTTTTGTTAATGCAATCCGTCTGGTTCAGCGTAGTCGTTGAAAGTTTTATTAAGAAAAAATTTCCGAATGTCAGAAAAGTCATTGCCGTAATCATTGTTTTAATAGGAACCGTACTGGCAACCAATCTGATCAACCTTCAGGTGCAGATCGACTGGCATGGCATCTTCTGGGGTGTTTTGGCAGCATCATCTTTTACAATGACGATGTTCACTTCCAATACAGTGGCAACACATCTGCCTGTTCTCAGAAAAAGTATGACGATGCTTACCGGCGGTCTGATCGTAGTGCTAATTTTTCTGTTTTTTGCGCAGATTGGTCCGCTTTATTTTGACGGTTTAAAATCTTTTTACCTCAATTTTACAGAAAATACACAGCATATCCGCCCGTTCAATTATTCCATATTCTGGACTTATGGTTTCATACTGGCGCTTTTCGGGACGATAATTCCGCCCATATTATTCAACATCGGATTTCCGAAAGCAGGTCTGGGCTTGGGTAGTATTATTTCCTCTTTAGAGCTTCCCGTTTCCGTCACGATGGCTTTCGTATTGCTTCGGGAGCAGGTGATTCTGATACAGTGGCTCGGCATTGCGCTGATATTGTTTGCCATCGTCCTGATGAATTTGCCATCCAAAAATGATGACAAAACTGCCAAAGCTTACCATTAGAAAATCAGCATAAAAAAACGTCCCGACAAAATATCGGGACGTTTTTTATTTCTTTTACTGAGCAGCGTTCTGAAAGTCTGTCTTCACTTCTTCAGCTTTATTTTTGAACTGATCTGCCGTTTCGCCGGCTCTTTCTTTCAATTGATCTGCAGTTTGATTTGCTTTATCTTTCAGATCATTACCAAATTTTGTAAGATTTTCCTTCGCACTGTTGAAGGTATCTTTCACTTTTTGCTGATCTTCCGGAGAGGATTTTTTGTATTTCCACCAAGCCAAAGCTCCAACTCCTAACAATGCCAATAGGCCATTTGTTTTATTTCCCATGATATAATTTTTAATGTTTATATTAATACCAACTTAATAGAAAAATTTGTGCCAAGTAGACAATAATCAGAATATTTTGGGCGTGACCCTCGCCATTCCTTTCCCACACCTCGGGTCGCGCTGTCCGTTCATATCTTTTTATTTTTCAGGAAGTTTGCCGCAAAAAACAAGATCCCCCAAAAAAATAAAAAGGATAACCACTTCCATCGCTCACGCGCTACGCAATGTATCAGTTGCCGAAGTTCTTACATTATTTTAATTCCGAGAGAAGGCTGGCCAACCGCTTTGTCAGTTCTTTCCTGCTGAATTCATTAATATTCGCAGAATTAACGATAGATTTCCCCGATTTCCAATCCCTGTAGAGTGATAATATGAAAGCCTCAATTTCTCCGCTGGCTGTATAGTCAAAGTGCTTTCCGGCCTTGGTTTTCTCAAGAATAGTCGCAACGTCAGCACCTTGCGGACCAAACGAAATGATCTGCTTGCCGGTAGATAGATATTCAAACAATTTGCCTGGAATAATGCCTTTAGAACTTTCATTCGGGAAATTAGTAATCAGAAGAAGAGTAGAATTTTCCATCTCTTTCACAGATTCACCGTGCGCCAGATAGCCGAGGTTTTTGATATTATTTTTCAGAACAGAATTCTCAATACCAGCCAGGATTTTATCATCAACGCGTCCAACAAATTTAAGTTCAAAGTCGTCAGCGAAATCCTGATGATTGTCAGAAAGTGCAATCAAAGCCTTCCAGAGATTCTCCGGATTTCTAAGCTGTTCCAAAACACCCACATAACTCAAAGTGAATTTTGCAGAATCGTCCATCTGAAAACTCATCGGATTCTCAGCATTTGTTTGGACACTTTCGCGATGTAACAATTCAACATTTTTATCAAAACCATTCGTCACGCAAAAAGCATTAGCACCATTTTTTCTGAAGTTCTCAGCATCCGTGTAACTGGTCGCCAAAGTCAGGTCAGCATTTTCAAAAACAGATTTCTCCAGTTGCCTGTGTTTTTTATCGGAACCGGAAGTCAGTTTCAGATGTTTGTAATAAGAAATCTCTGTCCAAGGATCCCGGAAGTCGGCAATCCATTTCAGATTTGGCATTTCCTTTTTCAGTCCAAGCCCGATCAGGTGCAAACTGTGCGGCGGACCAGTCGTGACAATTATATCAATATGATGTTTCTTCAGATAATCTTTGAGAAACCGAATCGAAGGCTTGACCCAGAATTTCCGCGCATCAGGAATAAAAAAATTGCCTCTGATAAAAATAGAGAGCTTCGAAACAAAAGACTGGTTTTTCCCGACATCGAACTGTCCGCCCTTGAATTTCTTATTGCTCTTACTGAATTTCTCAGCAATCTGATAAGGCTCCCAAATGTTGGTTTTAACGATTTCCAGATCATCGGGAACTTCCTTTGTCAAAGTCTCGTCCACCAATGGATAACTGGGGTTTTCAGGCGTATAAATAACAGGTTCATATCCGAACTCGGGAAGATACTTGGCAAACTTGAGCCAGCGCTGTACGCCAGGTCCGCCAGCTGGTGGCCAATAATAAGTGACGATTAAAACTTTTTTAGAATTTCCCATTTAAGAATTGCGGCTTCATCAAACTATATCGTAAATTTATCTGTTTTTTGAAAGGTCTAAAATAGGACTTTTTATCCTTGCTTTCAAAGCGGCAGTTCAGAAAACTCCAATTATTATTTTAATAAAAATGATCTACTACTCCGAACAATCCTATACAAAAAACGATGTCAAAAAACTGGAAATAGCAGACTACGACGACTGTAGTTTCACAGGATGCAGCTTCGCAGACCAAAATCTCTCAGATTTCAAATTTTCAGGCTGCGACTTCACAGATTGCGACTTCAGCAATGCGAAAATCAGCCAGACTGCTTTCAGGGATGTGGCGTTCAACAACTGCAAAATGATGGGACTCAATTTTGATGAGGCGCATTCCTTCAATATCTCATTCAGGTTTGATACCTGCGTGCTGGATCATTCTTCATTTTACCAGCTGGATATCAGAAAAACAGTGTTTAAAAACTGCAGCCTCAGAGAAGTTGATTTTACAGAAGCAAATCTCGCATCGGCAGTTTTTGACCATTCACATCTGACAGATGCCGTTTTTGACAGAACTGTTCTGGATTCTGCCGATCTTAGAAATGCAGTTCATTTTTCGATTGATCCTGCAAAAAACCAACTTAAAAAGACGAAATTTGCAAAAGACAATCTCTCCGGATTAGTGGATAAATTTAATATCATCATCGAATAAAAATCCGGAATCAGAACAAATCAAACTAATCAGAAAAAACAAATATGAAAAAAATATTATACGCCAGTTTCCTTCTATCGATCACGGTTTCTGCACAATATACAGACATCAATATTATCAAAGAAGTGAAAGTCAAAAATAAAGGCGTGGTGGTCTGCGCACATCCGCTGGCGAGTGAGGCAGGCGCAAAGATGCTCAAGCAGGGCGGCAATGCCTTCGATGCTGTGATTGCCACCCAACTGGCTTTAGCAGTCGTTTATCCACAGGCCGGAAATATTGGTGGCGGCGGATTTCTGGTTGCGACCACGGCTGAAGGAAAAAAAATCGCTTTAGATTACCGCGAGACGGCGCCTTCCAAAGCATCTTTTGATATGTATTGGGACAAAAATGGCAATGCCAATACAGACCTGTCGCAGTACGGCAGATTATCCGTTGGCGTACCCGGAAGTATTTCCGGAATGTTTGAAACCCTGAAATATGCCAAATTGCCTTTCTCAAAATTAATTGAACCTGCTATAGATCTTGCCGAAAAAGGGTTTGCAATCACGGAACCGGAAGCTATACTACTGAATACGCATAAAGCAGATTTCCTCAAAAACAACAAAAACAAAACAGTCTTCGTAAAAGATCAGGATTGGAAAATTGGCGATTTATTGATTCAGAAAGAGTTGGCAGAGACGCTAAAACGAATCCAGAAAGGTGGTGAGAAGGAATTCTACCAAGGCAAAACGGCAGATTTGATTCTTGCCGAAATGAAACTGGGAAATGGAATCGTACAATCCCAAGACCTTAAAAATTATAAAACAAAAGAGAGAAAACCTCTGGTGTTCGATTATAAAGGTCATCAGATTGTCGCAATGCCTTTGCCTTCCAGTGGAGGACCTTTGCTTGCACAAATGCTGAAAATGGCGGCACTCGAAGATCTTTCAAAATACCAGCAAAATTCTGCTGAGGCAGTTCAGATTATGGTAGAAGCGGAGAGAAGAGCTTTTGCCGACAGAGCTGAATATATGGGCGATCCGGACTTCATACAAGATAAAACTGAGATGCTGATTTCCGACGACTATCTGAAAAGCCGCTGGAAGTCTTTCAATCCAAAACAGGCTACGCCAAGCAAAGACGTTGGAAATATCATCAATCCTAATCCTAAAGAAAGTACTCAGACCACGCATATTTCTATCCTGGACAAGTTTGGAAATGCGGTCTCCGTCACCACAACACTGAACGGATATTATGGTAGTAAAACCGTAGTTTCCGGAGCAGGATTTTTCCTGAATAACGAGATGGACGATTTCTCCATAAAACCGGGAATCCCAAATATGTTTGGCGCAGTGGGTGGAGAAGCGAACAAAATTGAACCTGGAAAAAGAATGCTGTCTTCTATGACGCCAACTTTGGTGCTAAAAGACAACAAAATAAAAATAGTTGTTGGAACGCCTGGTGGCACTACAATTCCGACCTCAGTTTTTCAGGCGATTGTCGGCGTAATAGATTTTAAGCAAAATGCGAATTTCTCTGTCAACGCACCGAAATTTCACCACCAGTGGCTGCCGGAAACCGTGAAAGTTGAAAACAACTTCCCTGAAACCACCATCAAAGCTTTGGAAAAAAAGAATTATAAATTCGAAAAAATTAAGCAGATCGGTAAGACAGAAATAATAGTGGTAGACGACAATAAAACGATTCACGCCGTTGCAGATGGGAGGGGCGATGATTCTGTGGGAGTGGAGTAGGACTACAAATTAGAAATTTATTCCACAGTCAATGACATAAAGAAAGGCTTCCAAATTTTGGAAGCCTTTCTTTATTATATCAAACTGAAATTATCTTGCGATATTGACAGATCTTGTTTCTCTGATTACAGTAACCCTTACCTGTCCTGGATATGTCAACTCATTCTGGATCTTTTCCGAAATGTCGTAAGACAATTGGTGGGCATTTTCGTCATTTACTTTTCCGCTTTCTACCATTACCCTAAGCTCTCTACCAGCCTGGATTGCATAAGCGCTGGACACGCCGTCAAAACTCAAAGCAGCTGCTTCCAGATCTTTCAGTCTTTGGATGTAAGATTCCAAAACCTGTCTTCTGGCGCCTGGTCTTGCTCCTGAGATTGCATCAGCAACCTGGATGATTGGTGATAGGAGTGATGTCATTTCGATCTCGTCGTGGTGAGCACCAATGGCGTTGATAACCTCTGCATTTTCGCCATATTTTTCCGCCCATTGCATTCCTAGAAGTGCGTGTGGCAATTCTGATTCCTGCTCAGGAACTTTTCCGATATCATGCAGTAAACCGGCTCTTTTTGCCAATTTGACGTTTAATCCTAATTCTGCAGCCATTGTTGCTGCGATGTTTGCCACCTCTCTGGAGTGTTGCAATAGGTTTTGACCATAAGAAGAACGGAATTTCATTCTACCGATAATCTTTACCAATTCCGGATGCAGACCGTGGATGCCAAGATCTATTATCGTTCTTTTACCAACTTCTATGATCTCTTCTTCGATGTGTTTTCTGGTTTTTTCTACCACTTCCTCAATTCTTGCAGGGTGGATTCTTCCATCTGTCACCAATCTGTGAAGGGACAGTCTTGCGATCTCTCTTCTCACAGGATCGAAGCAGGATAGCAGGATGGCTTCCGGTGTATCATCTACAATGATTTCTACTCCTGTAGCAGCCTCCAGCGCACGGATATTTCTACCTTCACGACCGATAATTCTACCTTTGATCTCGTCTGATTCTATATTAAATACTGAAACTGAATTTTCTACTGCCTGTTCTGTACCAATTCTCTGAATGGTCTGGATAACGATTTTTCTCGCTTCGCTTTTTGCATTCAGCTGAGCCTCTTCCATGATGCTCTGAACGTGTGCTGATGCCTTGGTTTTAGCTTCTGCTTTCAGAGATTCTACCAATTCGTTTTTAGCTTCTTCTGCAGAGTAGTTGGATATTTTTTCCAGCATTTCTACTTTTTGAGCAGTTGCTACCTCCAGATCGTGTTGTTTTTTCTGAAGGATTTCGTGCTTTTTGTTGTATTCTGCAACTTGTCTTTCCAAATCTTTTTCCAGTTTTCCGGCTTTGCTGAGCTCATCGTTCAGCTTATTTTCTTTGTCTTTGGTGCGCTTTTCAGCTTCCTGCATTTTTTTCTCTCTGGTGTTGATGTTGGCATCATGCTCCGCTTTCAGTTCCAGAAATTTTTCTTTAGCCTGTACCGCTTTTTCCTTTTTCACGGCTTCTGCCTGTACGTTGGCTTTTTCTATAATGTTTTCGGCTGTTTTTTTAGCATCTTCTACAACGTACTGTGCTTTTGTATTCAAAGAACTTTTTCCGAAGAAAAGTCCTGCAACAGCTCCGATGATAAGTGCAACGACACCGATGATAATGGTAATTGTGTCCATAAATTTATATATATGTTGAGTTTTGTTTTTATTTAAGTTTATCAAAGACTTCTCAGGTCCTGTTTTATTGATGATTTTTAATTTTAATACTTTCTTTATTTCTTTGTACATCGTACATGAAAAAAACCTACAACAGTTCAAGTATAGAGTAAACTCCATAAAAACACGATTTGAACTGATTTTCACTCTTTGTAATCTGCGCAAGGCAGCACGCCATCGAATGAACTTTCGTCCGGTAATTTTTAATTGTTGAGTTTACTTCTTTGTGTTAGAACTATTGTAGGCAGCTTGTAAATCTGAAAAATTTTATTTTTCCAACTGATCAAGGAGTGCGTTGATTTTGGTCACGCGCTCGTTTGTATTTTTAATATTTTTCTCATTATTTAAAGAATAAACTTCTGCATTGGTTCCCAGTTTCAAAACGCACATGGCCAGTGCATCCTGTTTGTCTCTCACGTCAAAACTGGACTCGAAGTCCTTTATCATTGTCTCTATCTGCTTGCCGACTTTCCGAAGGGTTTCCTCCTCAGCTGCTGGCACATTCAGCGGATAGTTACGTCCGGCAATATTTATAGTTATTCTTCTGAAATCCATAGTTATAAGCCGGTGTTTTGTAATTCAGAAACGCACATATCTATTTCTTTTACCAATCTGTTGATGTGATTCTTCATCAGTCGGTTGTGTTCTGCGTTTCCGGATATTGCGGAATAAAGTTTTAATTCTTTGTTTTCTTCTGCTAAGATCTGGTTTCTGCGTTTTTCCTCTGCATATTCTTCCTTCAATTTTTGTAGCTCTTCAGACGTCTCTGCGTGTTTTTCCGAAAGATTCTTAAACTTTTTATAAAGATTGAGGATCTTTTTTTCTAAAACAGAAAAGTTGTTTTCTAATTCGCCTAACATAACCAGAATTAAATTCTAACTGTTACAAAAATAGGAAAAATTAATGATGAATTAACACCTTATCTCGCTTTTGTGCAATCGGGCTTGCTTGTACTTGATTGTTAATGATTTAACTTTAACCAAGATTCTGAAATCAAATGCTGGCAACGTTTATAAGATCACTTTTTATAAAAATTTAAAGCAAAAAAAAAGAGCCTGTTAAAAAGCTCTCTTTATATTTTTTATTCAAATTTCAGAACCAGCATTAGTGCTCTGGTTTGCATCGTGGATATCGCTGGTGTCCAGTATGGCGGTGTTTCCGGGTTGTCTGCAACCAACTCATTATTGGTAAAAAACGTTCCACGGATTGCAGGTGTCAGCTTAAATCGGCTGAAATATAATTGAATCCCGATTTCTGCGCTCCACCCGAAGTTGTGTGTCGTGCTCCTGAAAATATTCTGCTGATTGTCGTCCGCAGAAGTCTGATTGGACTGTAAGTTGACCAGATAATTGATCCCTGCAGCAGCGTAAGGACGGGAGTTGTACCATCTGTCGCCGTGGATTTCCAATAAAATCGGAACATCAACATACGTTGATTTCACGATTTTTTTAACCATTTCCTCACTGGGATCTGTAATCGGCGTGAACGGTAGATTATAGGTGGTTCCGGCGGCGTATTGACTGTTGTGATCAAACGTATTGAAGGTGAGATCGCGCTGTACAAAGTGCAAACCCGGTTCTATTCTCAAATCCAGAAATTCGTTCAGTCTCATTTTTCCAATCAGTCCGGCTCCGAAACTGTAGGATGTTTTGGATTCTACAAGATTCTGATTGCCATCCATTCCGAAAATTGGACTCAGTACCATTTTGTAATCGAAATTGTTGGCAGCAAGATAAAATCCATAGCTGAATTTTTTCAGATCAAAGTCCTCCAGATTGTCCGGTCTGTCTCTGGTTCTGAAAAAATTGTTGAAGGTCTGGGCATTCAGATTGCTGCTCAGCAGTACTGCAAATGATAAAATCTTGATAAGTCGCTGCTTCATCCTATTTTGTAGCTTTATAAATGGTGGCTATTCCTAAACTCAGTTTTGTATATTCTACTTTTCTGAAACCAGTTTTCAGCAGAATTGTTTTCATTTTTTCTCCAAAAGGAAAAGCATTTACAGAATCCGGAAGATATGTGTAAGCACGGTTGTCTTTGGAAACCAGACGCCCGATTGCAGGCAGTATATTTTTGAAATAAAACATATAAAACGGCGCCAGAAATCCTTCTACTTTTGAGAATTCTAAGATATAAATACTTTTGTTCTCTTTCACAACTCTTCGCAATTCTGATAACCCTTTCTCCAGATTTTCAAAATTCCTCACTCCAAATGCAACGGTAACGCCATCGAATTTATTGTCCTCAAAAGGAAGTTGTTCCGCATCGCCCTTCTGCATAGAGATTTTGCCATCCAGATTCTGCTTTCTGATTTTATCAATGCCGACATTCAGCATTTGCTGAGAAAGATCTAACCCAACAACATCTGCATTGGTCCCTTTTTGAACGGTAATGGCAAGATCGCCGGTACCTGTAGCCACATCCAAAACCAATTTTGGACTGTCTTCTTTCAGCATCTTCACCAGTTTGTTTCTCCAGAGCACATCTATTTTCATTGATAAAACGTGATTCAGAAGATCATACTTGGGCGCAATATTGTCAAACATATCTTCTACCTGACTTTTTTTGCTGTATTCGGAATTGTATGGTGTTACGTTGTTATGTTCCATTTTTATAATTGATAGTTGATAAATGATTGCTCTTGATAATTAATTACAATCATACAAATCTTTAAAAATAATCTATTTAAGCTGATAATAGTGGTTGTAATAGTTGATGAAATCCTGTTTTCTGAAAATCTTGGCGCGGCTTTCCACTTTAGCCACATTTTTAACAACCGGATCATATTCCTCATCCAGGTTGAAGTAGAAATCTTCCGTGTAAAGCTTGTTGATTTTTTTCACATCGCCCAGATAGTGCTTCTTATCGATCTCGATGCCTGGTTTTGCAGCAATCAATGAATCTTTATTGAGGCCGTAACCATAATACTGGTTGTTGACATAATAATCTTTGTTCGCAATATTCAGAAGGCCACGGACTTTGCTGACCGTGAAGGCAGAATCATAAATCATTTTCTTGTTCTGATCAAAAACCTGAATATTATTTTTTCCTTTATTAAGGTCAACTTTCAGATATTGACCTGCAGAAAGAATATTCTGCGAACCGCTGTTGATTTTAAAATAAAAAGTTTCCGGCGTAGGATTATCTACCAGATAGTAATTTCTTTTTGCTAAAAACAAAAAGTAAATGGCGAAAGCAAGTCCCATTGCCAGTAGCGAAAAAAGCAGACCTTTTGTAGAAGCGCTCAGATTTTTCATAAATAATTTTTATTGGTTTCAGCAGTTGAAAGCAATATTAAGGATGCGAATTTACGGATTTTTTTTCGAGCGTTGATTTTTATAATTCTGATATTAATCAAGACTTTGATTCCTGAAAAACAGGACTTCGCAATCTCTGATATTTTCTTTTTTTTCAGTATTGAAAGGGAAGCTTGGCGCTTTGGTTCCATTTTGAAGAGTCAAATTTTGATTTTTGAAGATCACGGCTTCATCCCAAATGTTTTGATCGATGAATTGCTGCAGCGTAAATCTCCCGCCTTCGATAATTACAGATTGGATCTGCAATTCATAAAGCTTTTCCAAGCTCTTATTGACCGAATTTTCCTTTTCTATTTTAATGAATTTCAGATTCTTATCCTGCAAATCCCTGATTGAGTTGAAAATGATTGTCTCTGCCTCGTCATTATAGATGTTAAAGGTATCCGGCACATCAAGATTAAAATCAATCAAAATCCTGATTGGATTGCGGCCTTCAACTTCCCGCACGGTCAGGCTTGGATTATCGTGAATTGCAGTGTTTTTGCCCACCAAAATTGCATGTTCTTCACTTCTCATCTGGTGCACCAACTGCTTGGAGAGGGAATTGCTGATCTGCGTCGGCTGGAAATTCTGATCCATAAAGCCATCCGCAGACTGCGCCCATTTCAGAATAACGAATGGCCGTTTTTTCTCGTGATAGGTGAAAAAACGCTTATTGAGTTCTCGGCACTCATTTTCCAGAATCCCGGAAACGGCTTCTATTCCTGCATCGGTAATTATTTTTTTACCTTTTCCGTTTACCTTGTCGTGGCTGTCCATCGCGCCAATCACCACTTTTTTGAAACCAAGCTCAACGATTTTCAATGCGCAGGGCGGCGTTTTCCCAAAATGGGCGCAAGGCTCCAGAGAAACATAGATAGTTGACTCCGGAATTAAATGTTTTTCCTCATCTTTAATAGAATTAATGGCATTAATCTCTGCATGCGGTTCGCCTGCTTTTTTATGAAAACCTTCGCCAATGATTTTATGGTTATGAACAATCACGGATCCGACCAAAGGATTCGGATAAGTTTTGCCCAGGGCTTTTTTCGCCAATTCTATACATCGCCTGATGTAAAATTCGTCATTCATCAACGCTGATTTCTGTGGTGTCAATTATTTCTTTTTCTTTTCAACTTCCGTTGGCTTGTAAGTCACCGGCGGGATGGTTGTAGTGATCGCAGTTTCCAGCAGTTTGTTTCTTTCCTTTGATAGGGATTTTGCAGCGTATTTCAAATCACCGACCAGTCGTTTGGAATAAGAAAAAATGATGAAGGACTTTTTCCCATTGATATCAAAATTCTTAAACCTGTCAAGATTATATTCTGCATAAGGCTCGCCTTCGTTTGGCGTTTCGGTGGTCAGATAATCCACGATGATTTCTTTGCCATCCGGACTTTCTGTTACATTCACAAAAGAATATTTGTCTTTGGATCTTCTTTTATCAACAAATTCCACTTTCTGTTTGATTGCAGTTTCCATATCAATTTCTTTGTCAAAGTAGGAGATATTGATCAGTTCTCTGTAATTATTGATGACGTCATCCCGCATAATATATTGCTGTTGAACCCAGGTAGCCGAGTTTTGTTTGCTTAAAGCCAGAAGGAATTCATTCTCATTGAAGGTTAAGGGCCCGGGAATATTGAGTCTGTCGACCACTTCTACAGGAGCGGCGATTGCTTCTTCTGTTTTTGTTTCCTGAGAATAAACTGAAGTTGCGAAGACAAAACAGCTAAAGACAGAAAGTATCAATTTATTTTTCATAATTTTTAATTTAATTCGGACCGGACTTATTTTAATTCTGTCGGAATCTTACAAACAGGGATCGGATTCATCTTATGATGCGTTGCTTTGTTAAACCGCAGATAGATTGCCATCACTTCTTTTTGTCTTCCTTCAAAATCGGACTCAGATTTTCCCGCTAATTGTTGTTCCATGGCCCATTCCAGCTCGGGATATGTAGCGCCAATCTGGTCTTCATCAGTCCTTTCCACTTCCCAAAGTCCGTCTGTAGGTTTCGCAATCTGAATACTTTCCAGAATTCCCAATTCTTTGGCCACTTCGTAGATCTGTGTTTTGTAGAGGTCAGCAATAGGAGAGATGTCAACACCGCCGTCACCATACTTGGTGAAAAATCCAACACCAAAATCCTCTACCTTGTTTCCTGTTCCTGTTACCAGATAACCGTTGATCTGACCATAATAATAAAGCGTCACCATTCTCAGTCTTGATCTTGTATTGGCTTCTGCCAGATTCTTTGCCGGTGCGTCGTTTTTATAATTTTCAGTGGTTTTTTCAAAACTTTCAAAAGTTGGCGTAAGGTCTACGCGGAAACCTTCAACATTAGGATAATTAGCCTTAAGAAAATCGATATGATCCTGAGCTCTGTCTACCTGATCTGCTTTTTGACGGATCGGCATTTCCAGAACTAAAGTTGGTAATCCCGTTTTCGCTGCCAAAACTGAAACTACGGCAGAGTCTATTCCGCCGGAGACGCCTACTACAAAGCCTTTCGAGTTTGCTTTTGTTGCGTAATCTTTTAGCCAGTTGACGATATGATCTATTACTTTTTGTGTCTGCATTGTATTTATTTTGTTTTAATTTCTTCAAAAATATATTCGGTCTCGCTTCCGTCTGTGCCGGTTGTTTTTCCGACCAAGCTGTTCTTGGCGAATAAAAGCTGGTCGATTTTCAATGGCTCGCCATATCGGGTCAGCTTGTCCACTTTTACTATATCTCCTTTTATGCTGTAATTCGTTTTGTACTTGTCTTCAGAGACCGTTCCACAATCATTTTCACCCTTTTCGCTGACTAGCACAAAATCATCCTTAAAGCTCAATTCCAAATAAACAGTATATCCTGCGCAAGGCATTGGCTTATCAGTTTCCATGCAAACACTTCCCACAACAGTTTTGAAAGTTTTGTTCAAGACTGCATTATCCTTAGTTTGAGTCTGCGAACATGCTAAGGCAGAAAGCAGAATCAGTGGCAAAAACAAGATAAATAACAAATGGTCAGCTTTCATAATTTGATTTTTTTAATTCAAACCAATTGCAGAGATCATTTTTATCCAAAAAGCTACCTTTATTCTCAAAGCCTATTTTGGTGAGAATATGATTTGAAGACTGGTTTTCGACATCAGCATAAGCGTGGATTTTATCAGCATTGAGTTGGTGAAATCCCAGATCCAGCGACGCTTTTGCAGATTCTGTAGCATAGCCTTTTCCCCAGAATTCGGGAAGAAATCTATAACCCAATTCGTAAACATTTTTGAAGCCGTTGACTTCGTCGGTTAGAAGTTTGATACCGCTCCAGCCGACAAATTGATTGCTTTCTTTTTCGATAACAGCAAGTCTTCCAGTTCCGTTTTTTTGGTACTGATTTAGGATATTACCGATCATTTTTTCGGATTCTGCTTTGTTGGAAACGGCTGGCACGCCTACATACTTCATCACGTCGGGATTGCTGTCCAGGAGAAAGATGTTATCAACATCATCTCTGGTCAATTTTCTTAAAATTAATCTTTCCGTAATTATTGGGAGCTTCATCTATTAAATCGTATTTTTGCTTTTCGAAAATCTTAATGTAAAAATAATGAAGTTTTTCCGATATATCTCTTTTTCGGCTATAATTGTTTTCAGTTTATCGGCTTGTAAAAAGGAAAACGACAACAGATGGAATGTCGAAATCAAAAATCCTGTCAAAAAAGTACAGGTCACAGATCTGTCAGGAGAATTTTATGATTCTAAGGTCAGCCTGGAGGACTTCAAAAAGAAATATCCTTGGTTTCAGGGCTCTGTTCCCGATGAGGATTATGGCGAAAGACGAAAAGACAGCACGGAACTGCGAATCTACAAGGAAGCGGTTTCCAAAATCAACAAAGCAAAACTTGACAAAGATTTGATGGCTCTTTTTTCGCACATCAAAAATTATTTCCCAAAGTTTCAGCCGCCGCACATTTATCTCTATTCGTCGGTAGTTGATCCCCAAAATGTGACAGATCCTATCTTTATCAGAGAAGATGAAAATATGCTTTTTGTAGATATCACCGGATTTATGGGCGATGGCAACAAAAATTACAGAAGCCTGGATCTTTATTTTCAAAAGGCGATGAATCCGGAAAATTTAGTTCCGAAAATCTCCGCTTTTTTCGCAGCAAGACTGGTTCCTGTTGAGACCAGCCAGCAGAAGTTTTTAGACCAAATGGTTTATCAGGGGAAAATTCAAATCCTGCAGGATGCATTTTTACCGAATGTTCCTGATTATCTCAAGATAAATTATTCCAAGGAACAATACGACTGGGCGACTGCAAATGAAGCTAATATCTGGAATTATTTTGTGGAGAATGATTTGCTTTTCAGTGCAGATGAGGATCTTTCCGAGCGCTTTATCACGGCCGGACCGTTCTCAAAATTTTACACCGAAGTGGACCGGGAAAGTTCGCCGCAGATTGCGATCTGGACAGGCTGGCAGATTTGCAGACATTATCTGAAAGCTCATACTGAAGAAAAGTTGGCTGTATTTTTGAAAAAGAATGCTACTGAAATCTTTAACGCATCGGATTACAGACCGAAGTAGAGTTGGGGAGTGTAAGGGTTTGTAAATTAAAGAATGGAATACTCCTAGCTGAGCGAAAGCGTCTTTGCGAACCTTTAAAATATTTTCAATTAATAAAAAAAAATCTTTGCGGACTTTGCGTTAAAATTTTTCAGTAAAATAAGTATTAAAATTAATCAATATAACAATGCGTAAAACAAAAATCACCATAGATGTAGAACTGGATGAGAATCACGTTCCGGAAAAAATGACTTGGAATGCAGAAGACGGCGGTATTCAACATCAGGAAACTAAAGCAATAATGGTTTCAGTCTGGGACGAAAAAGCGATGGAAGCCCTCAGAATAGATCTTTGGACCAAAGATATGCCTGTAGATCATATGAAGCGTTTTTATCATCAGATTATCGTTTCTTTGGGACAGACTTATCTGCGTGCCACCGGCGAGGAAGACGTTTCCCAATGGCTGGAAGAAGTGGCAGAAGATTTCGCAGTGAAGTCGGCAATCAAAATGTAGGAATGTTTTCTTTAAAAAGCTTTTATTCTTTTACCAAAAAGGAAAGTAGGATCGGTTTATTAACGTTTTTTCTTTCTTTTTTTATTAACATTTTAATAATGTTGATTTTTAAATTTGAAAATAATAAGGTGTTAATTTTTCTATCATTCTCCATTGTTTTTTTAGTTTTGAATTATCTTTTCGCTCGTAAAAATTATGATCGATTTTTAAGCAAACATTCTGATATTATCAGTTATATTTTTATCAGAGAATATTCGGGTAATAAAAGATATGACGTTGATAAACATTTTACTTCTTCAGAAATAGAAAGCTTTATTCAAAGTCTAGATTGTGAAGAGTATATTAAGTTTAATAATATTCCAAAAGAATTTTATTACAAAAGAAACCATACCTATCAGATTTTAGGTTTTAAAAAAGAAAATTTGCAACATTATACCAGAAGTATTCCTTGGGAAAATATTTTTTGGAAATATTCTCACATAAACGATGATGGCATTTATGAGTTTTTAAGTATTCAATATAAAAATGATAATGGAACAGATATCCATGAAGAAATTATAACAAACAGAATATTCCAGAAAAACTTTCATATTTTTCTTCTTTTTATTTTGTACGATCTTAAATATGGAAACCGATTATCACTTTCAAAAAATAATTACAAGAGAAAAACACCCTATAAAATATTAGGTCTTTCTTTTTCAAATAATTAAAAATATGAAATTCAATACAAAAGTTATTCACGGAGGACAACAGCACGAGCCGGCAACCGGCGCAGTCAACGTTCCTGTATTTTTAACATCAACATTCGCACAGAAAAGTCCGGGACAATTGATCTCCGGCTACGAATATTCTAGAGGTGCAAACCCAACGAGACAAGCATTAGAAGATTCCTTGGCAAGCATCGAAAATGGCGCAAGAGGTCTGGCTTTCGGATCTGGTCTGGCTGCGATCGACTGTGTTTTGAAGTTGCTAAATCCTGGCGATGAAGTCATTGCAGTAGACGATCTTTACGGTGGATCTTACAGAATGTTCACCAGATTGTTCGAGAAATACCAGCTGAAATTTACGTTTATCGGTTTTGATAATGTAGAACAGTTGGAAGAAAGTATCACAGACAAAACCAAATTGATTTGGCTGGAAACACCAACAAACCCGTTAATGAAACTGGTGGATATCAAAATGGTGGCCGATACGGTAAAAGGAAAAGATATTCTGGTAGCTGTAGATAACACATTTGCAACACCTTATATTCAAAAACCCTTGGATTTGGGCGCTGACATTGTGATGCATTCTGCGACGAAATATTTGGGTGGTCATTCCGATGTAATTGCCGGCGCTTTGATCGCAAAAGATGCAGAACTGGGCGAGAAATTACATTTTATCCAGTTCGCAAGCGGCGGAATTTTGGGGCCTCACGATTCTTATTTGGTCTTGAGAGGTATCAAAACTTTGGCACTCAGAATGCAAAGGCATTCCGACAATGGTTTTGAGGTTGCAAAATATTTGGAAACGCATTCTTTGGTCGATAAAATTTTCTATCCGGGATTATCCTCGCATCCACAATATGACTTGGCAACGCGTCAAATGACCGAATTTGGCGGAATGGTTTCTTTTACTTTCAAATCCGGGAAGAAAGAAGATGCAGTTAAATTCCTGGAAAATATCAAGGTTTTCACTTTGGCAGAATCTTTGGGTGGCGTAGAATCGTTGGCCAACCTTCCGGCTTTGATGACGCATGCATCGATTCCTGAGGAGAAAAGAGCAGTTCTCGGAATCACTGATGACTTGGTAAGGCTAAGCGTCGGAATCGAAGATGCAGAGGATCTGATTGCTGATTTGGAACAAGCGTTTAATTCTATAAAAGATTAATGATAGATGATAATTGAATATAATTATAAATCAATTATCATTCATCAATTATAATAAAAAATATGACTTTTCGGGATGCCACTTTAGAAGATCTGCCAAAGATCGTAGAGATTTATAATTCTACGGTGGCGTCGCGATTGGTAACTGCCGATCTGGAACCGGTTTCCGTTGAGAGTAAATTGGACTGGTTTCGTGAACACAATTCTGAAACACGTCCCCTTTGGATGGTTCAGGATGAGCAGGAAAATACGATTGGCTGGGTGAGTTTTCAGGATTTCTATGGCCGTCCTGCTTATCAGAAAACGGCTGAAATCAGTATTTATATTGATGAAGAATTCCGTGGTAAAGGTTTTGGAAGACAGATTTTGGAAACGTCAATCGAAAAATGTTTGGATCTTGGAATCGAAAATCTGCTCGCGTTTATCTTCGCTCACAACCTGCCGAGTTTGACTTTATTTGAAAAATTCGGGTTTGAACTGTGGGCCAATCTCAAAAATATCGCTGAGCTGAACGGCGAAAAAAGAAGTTTAATTATTTTAGGAAAAACTATTAAGGCTTAAAATTTCTATGGAAAGTTACACCTGTTGTTTGTATTGGATTCTTTCCATTTTAGCGATTTTGTCGGTGCTTATTCCGTCTGTTAAAAGCAATTTCTGGACTTTCAGGATCTTCGACTATCCACGGTTTCAGAAGTTGATCATTCTTTTGGTGCTTATTGCAGTCTGGTACTTTGCAGTGGGAGAGCCATCCGTTTATGACCAGATTTTATTGGCTGTTCAGGTTGCGATGGCAGTTTATCTGTTTTATATCATTATCCCTTACACTAGATTTGGAAAGACGATGATTGATAAAACCCAGCCTGATCCAGACGAAAAAACCTTGGATCTTTTGGTATGCAATGTTTATCAGCACAACCGGAATTACCAGAAACTGATTAATCTGATCAAAGAAAAAGATCCTTCTGTTTTATTCTTTCTTGAAACGGATGAAGATTGGAAAAAAGCGCTGGAACCCGTAACGAAGGATTATCAATATAAAATCGAAGTTCCGCTTGCCAACACTTACGGCCTGCTTTTTTACAGTCATTTTCCGGTTAAAAATTACGAAGTCAATTATTTGATTGATGACGATATTCCGTCTATTGTTGCAGATTTGGAGTACAATAATAAGGTGGTCCGCCTGTTTGGAATTCACCCAACACCGCCCGTTCCTCAGGAAAATCCGGAAAGTACAGAGCGCGATGCCGAGATTCTGATGGTGGGCGAGAAAGCCGAAGAATACGGAAAACCCGCCATTGTTTTTGGAGATTTGAACGACGTTGCATGGTCGCAAACGACGAAGTTGTTTCTGAAATCCAGCGGAATGCTGGATCCAAGGCGCGGACGGGGAATGTTCAATACCTTTCACGCAAAATATTGGTTTTTGCGTTGGCCTTTGGATCACTTTTTTGTGAGTCCGCATTTTCGGTTGGTGGATATGAAAGTTCTGAAAACCGTAGATTCCGATCATTTTCCAATCTGGATTTCTTTGGTGATTCGCAGTGAAGATACTGAAGATCAGCTCGATATATCACAAGAAGAGGAACAGGAAGTAGCAGAAAAAATAGAAGAAGGTATCGAAAAAGGCGATGCTAATTAAAATGTTGTATCTTGAAAATTAAATTTAACAAAAATGAAAAAGATAATTTTTAGCTTTATACTTTCCTTCGCTTATATTTTAAATTCAGCGCAGACAACCGCTCCAAAACCTATTGTAATTGTGCAAAATGTGGTGATGGGAAATCTGACACTGAATAGTTTGGACCCGAATAAAATCCAACAGGTTCAGGTTTACAAAACACCTTCTACGGAAACTGCGAAATTTGATGATCTGATAAAAAACGGATTAATTAATATCACGCTCAAAGAAAAGATGGCAATTGAAAGTTTGACGATTTCGGATGCTAAAAAAAGATTCAAATTACCTTCCACTGCTTTGGTTTTCCTTAATGATATCGAAGTTCACGACGAAAATATTTTGATTGCCGAAGATCTTCTGAAAACTTCTAGTGTCATCAATCCTGACAAAAAAACGAACAACTTTACTGCACCGGTTCTAAATATAAAAACTGAATAGGTTTGTTTTTCCTTTTCTGAATCTCTATTTTTGCCTAAATCGATATTTCAAAAATATGTTTTTCAACAGGACAAAATTATTTTTCAGCACAGCTGTCATCATTTTAATTTCATCTCCTCTTTCCGCTCAAAACCGAATCAGCGATCACAACAATATCGGCTGGTACGCATACAACGGAACTTTTAAGTGGGATTCCAAATTTTCCATCCATACAGAATACCAGTGGAGAAGGAACAATTATATCACGACTTGGCAACAAAGTCTTTTGCGATTGGGAATCAACTATCAGGCAAATCCCAATTTACAGTTACGCGTCGGTTACGCTTGGGCAGAAACTTTTCCTTATGGTGAGATTCCCATCAACGGAATGGGAAAAGATTTTACAGAACACAGGATTTATGAAATGGCCACCGTGACAGACAAGATTGGCAAAATCGATTTGTCGCACCGTTTTATGCTGGAACAGCGCTGGGTTGGACGGTATTCTGACCCGAATTTGACTTCCGAAGACCAATTCCCATTTATGAACCGCGCCCGTTATATGATTCGTCTGCAGATGCCTTTGAAGGGAAATTCCATTGGTGACAGGACGCCGTACGCTGCCGTTTACGATGAGGTGATGATAGGATTTGGAAAGAACGTTGGCGAAAATATCTTTGACCAAAACAGAATTGGTATTTTGCTGGGTTACAAATTCAATGATCTGGTAAGAATAGAAGGCGGATATCTGAATCAGACGGTGCAATTGGGAAGAGAGATTGAGGGAAAAAACGTATTTCAGAAAAATAATGGCTTTATTGTAAGCGCCAATTTCAATTTCGATTTTTCTAAGAAGAAAGTTGATTAATTTATCCAAATAAACATTTGTTTTTTAATAAAAGTTAAAGGCGAAACAGTTTGTGTATAATTCTATGTGACCTCCATTTTCCAAGTGATGCTTAAGTTTTCTATGTGTCTATGTGGTTCATTTATTAAATCTCTTTATATAATTTGTCTTTGTTTAATCTGCAATATGGCGCAAAAATTCTTTAATTTCGCCAAATGAAAATCGCATTCCTAGGACCCGAAGCTTCCTTTACACAGTTGACCGCAACGCAGTTATTTCCCAATGACGAACTGATCCCGAAAACCAATATCCTTGATTGCTTCCTCGCAGTGCAAAACAACGAAGTGGACAAAGCCGTGGTTCCCCTGGAAAACTCTATTGAAGGAACGGTTTCTATGACTTTGGATTACCTTTATCAGACGCCGGAAATCAAGATTGAAGCTGAAGCGGTAATGCCGATTGCACATCATTTGATGATTCATCCGGGTCAGGAAAATCAAAATTCTATTGAGAAAATTTATTCTCATCCCCAGGCTTTAGCGCAAAGTTTTCATTTTCTTAATAAAAATTATCCCGACGTTCCAAAGCAGGATTTTGCCTCTACAGCAGCGGCGGCGAAACGGGTTTCCGAAAATCCGGACCGGAAAATTGCGGCTGTTGCGAATAAATTTGCAGCCGAATTATACGGTTTGAAAATCCTTAATGAAAACATCCACGACGTTGAGGAGAATCACACGAGATTCATCATCATTTCCAAAACCGAGAATTCTTACGAAAATCATCTGGATAATATAGGCAAGAAAACAGCAATGCTCATCACACTTCCGCAGGATCACGCCGGCGGTTTGCACCAGGTTTTGTCGGTTTTTGCGTGGCGAAATATGAACCTCAGCAAAATAGAATCCCGAACTTTGAAAACCAGATTGGGGAATTATTTCTTCTTCGTGACCGTCGTTGGTGGCTGGGATGACGTACTTTATATCAATTCTGTGGACGAGTTGCGCGCAATTGGTGCTGATGTGAAGTTTCTGGGGAATTACAAGGAATATCTTTTAAAATCATAGGATCAGTTTTTGTAGAGATAAAACAATATCTTTATAAAAACAAAAACCTGAATGACCACAGCATTATTCTTTGCACTTCTCATCATCGGATATTTCGTCTATCAAAATCTTCTTGGCAGAATCAAAAATCTGGAAAAAGAAGTCTTTGATCTGAAGCAGCTTAGCAATGATAAAACTCCTGAAAGAAAATCGCAAACTGAACTCTTAAATGAGGACAAAGAGACCTTTTCAGGAGTCAGGTTTGAAAATGTAAGTCCATCGCCAAACATCATTCCTGTAAAAATTGCAAAGGAAAAACCGGAATGGCAGGAGCAGCTTACTCATTTTCTGAAGCAGAATGCACTCAGTATTCTTGGGATTATCACTTTGGTTCTGGGCATCGGCTATTTTGTAAAGTATGCGATCGATAAGGATTGGATAGGCGAGACGTCTCGTGTACTGATCGGTATTTTCGCAGGATTGGGAATTGCCGGTACAGGATTTTTTCTGAGGAAAAATTATAAAATTTTCTCTTATATTCTTACTGGCGGCGGCATTGCAATTCTTTATTTTACAATCACGATGGCGTTTCGGGAATACCATTTGTTTTCTCAGAATTTAGCATTCGCATTGCTGGTGCTCATCACTATTTTAGCTGTGGCTCTTGCCTATTTTTATGACAGCGAATCTCTTATTATGATCTCGATGATCGGCGGATTTTCTGCACCATTGATGATCAGCACGGGACAGAGTAACTATCCATTTCTCTTCGGGTATCTCTCTTTGCTCAACTTCGGGATGCTGGCTGTTATTGCCCTGAAACATTGGAAAAATCTTGGCTGGCTCAACTTTGTGCTGACATCAGCTTACTTCTTTTACTGGATCATTTCCGAGCCGCAGATGGCAAGTGTTTTATATTTCTACCTCTATTATTTTACTTTTTCAGCAGTGGCATTATTGGATTATTTCCGCAGAAAAAAGCTTGAAAGATTTGACATATTGATGCTTGTTTTGGTGAATTTATCTACGTTGGGCGGACTTCTCTATGTCTTTAAAACACTCGGTTACGGACCAATTATTCTGATTCCGGTTTCGCTGGCTCTGGTCAATTTTTTACTTCTTATCAGAGAGTTGAACGCAAAGAATTCCAGTATTGGATATTCAGTTTTTGCAGGTTTGGTGATCAGTTTACTCACTTTTTCAGTGGCGGTTTACTTTGACAGTTTTATCCTTACAAGTCTTTGGGCCGTAGAAACATCGCTGCTTTTTTTCCTCTGGCTCAAGACGGGACAGCTTATTTTCAAAAGGTTTTTTACGATTCTCTTCGTTTTGCTTCTTGCAGCGCAGATGATTTCGTGGAATCACTATTTTGAGGATCTTGGGCTGAAAATGATTTTAAATAAGGTTTTTCTGACCGGACTTCTCGTTGCTTTTTCTGTAATTTTCAATTTGTTTTTGATCAGATATTTTAAAAGAGCGGACTTTAGAGAATCACATCCGGATACTTTCGGGCTGCTGAATTTTTCGGCATTTGCCCTTTTCTATTTCACTTTTTTCCTGGAACTTTATTATCAAATTCAAAATTTCGGAAGTTCAAAAGTGACCGTTATTCTTCTGATCTACAGTATTTATTATCTTACTTTTGTCGTGCTGATACAGGATTTTTTAAAATTGAATTCCAACTTCCGAAGACAGTTAATCAATCTGACTTTGATTCTTTTCTCCGCTATTTCGTTGTATTCAGCAGTTGTTTCCTCAGTTTTAATTTTAGGCAGATCTCTCAGCTTTTATATTTTCTATCTTTTATATCTGATTCCTCTAGCAATTATTTTTACGAAGCTGAAAAATCAGAATTTAACTGAACAGGCTAAAAAGATCAGGTTTCCCATTTTAGTTTTGACTGTTGTCATCTGTTGTGAGATCAGCAATCTTTACCTCTTTATTTCGGTTGCAAAATTTGAGGATCTGCCGTATCTGAGAGAACGTTTTGTGATCTTTTACCTTCCGATTATCTGGACTGTTTTGGCTGCTGCAATGATCTATTTTGGCATCAGGAAAAATCTGGCCGAGCTCACAAAATGTGGATTTGTTTTGATAGGACTGATGATCGTAAAACTTTACACTTACGACGTGTGGAAGATGGATAACATTTCAAGAATCATCGCATTTATACTTTTAGGACTGATTTTGCTTACCAGCTCTTTCACCTTCCAGAAACTGACAAGAATGTTAAAAGACCTGCTGGAAAAAGAGCAGAAAGAATAATTACCGGATTACAGCAGCTGAATTTCGCGCTCTATATTTTCTCTGGCGATCTGCTCATACTTGTCCTTGAAATAATATGTTTTGAAAATTTCATCAAACTCCAGAAAATGAATCAGAACTTTTTTCCGCCCCGGATTATAAAGGAAATCAGGATAGATTGAATATTCTTTCCGGATCTGCTGCGTGTATTGCTCGTAGATTTTCCAGTCTTTGCCCAGAATTGCCAAATCTGCGTCCAGCAGAAAATTGGTGTCAGAATCTTTACTTTTTTGATGGGATTTTGTAGCGAGAATTTGATTGTAGATTTTGATTACTCTTTCGCTCGATATATCAAGTTTTTCTAAGCTTTTTTTGGCTATTTCTGCACTTTTTTCTTCGTTATCTTTAGACGTAGATTTATAAATGATGTCGTGATAAAACACTGAAAAAAGCAAAGTCTCATAATCCAAAATCTGATCTTTGACAGGTTCCAATTCCAAAATCATATTCTCAAGATGAAGCAGGTTGTGATATTTTCTGCTTTTCTGGGAGTAGTTTTTTTCAATTTCTTGCCAATAATCAGCTTTCAGATTTTCGTCGTTGGAAAACTTTGAGATTAGATTTGAGAAGATTAGGTTGAGCATTCTTATATTATTCTTGGTGATTAATCTTCGTTCCAGAAACAGTATTTTTCTTATTAATAAAAAAATAAACCGGCAACCCAAGCAAGATCAATCCCAATCCAGGCCACGTATATTGAGGCTTATAGATGAAAAGTAGTATGCAGAATACTGTTCCAATCACCAGATAAAGAATCGGTGTGAACGGATAAAGAAAAGTTTTGTAACCTCTTTCCAGCTCCGGTTTTTTGATTCTGAGGTAGATCACGCCAAAAACGGTAATCATATAGAAAAGAACAATTACAAAAGAAATCATATCCAGAAGATCACCGTACTGGCCGCTCAGGCAAAGAAGACTCGCCCAGAAACCCTGCATCCACAGCGATTTCTCCGGAACGCCGTTTTTGTTGTTCTCAACTGCAGATTTCAAGAACAATCCATCTTTTGCCATCGTCTGGAAAACCCTCGCGCCGGCTAGAACAATGCCGTTTACACAGCCGAAAGTCGAGATCATCACAAGAATCGCAATGATTACAGTGCCCGCATTTCCAAACATTTGCTCGGCGGCAGAAACCGCAACCCTGTCATTTGCTGCAAACGCAATAGAATCTCTGTCGAGGGCATTCAGATAAACAAAATTCACCAGAAGATAAAGTGCCATTACAGCAGAAGTCCCCAATATCATAGCTTTCACCACGTTCTTTTTAGGATTTTCTATTTCGCCCGAGATAAAGGTCACATTTTCCCAAGCCACAGAACTGAAGACCGAACCAACCATCGCAGCAGCAATTCCGCCGAGAATTGTGGCACCGGAAATGCCCGTCCATTCCGTATTTTTCAGGTTTTGGAACGCATCCCAGCCGAAACTCATATTGGAACTCCAGTTCGATTTATCAATCAGAATAAAACCTAAAATAATCAATCCCAAAAGCGCGACTATTTTTGAAGAAGTAAACACATTCTGCAGTATTTTCCCAAACTGAACGCCTTTAGTATTCACAAAAGTCAGGAACAGGATTACGACAATCGCCAGAATCTGAATCCACGTGATTTTAAATTCGCCGCTCTGGAATATCGGTGCAGCGTCATTAAGGCTTGGAACAAGATACGCCGTAAATTTCCCGAAAGCCACAGCCACCGCCGCAATCGTTCCGGTTTGGATGACTGTAAACATTCCCCAACCGTAGAGAAATCCCATCGGCTTTCCAAAAATCTCTGTAATGTAAGTATATTGTCCGCCCGCTTTTGGGAACATCGCCGAGAGTTCGCCGTAGCTGATTGCCGCTGCCACAGTCATCACCGTCGTTATCACCCACACTACAATCAGCCAGTAGCCGGAACCCAGGTTTCGCATAATATCTGCACTCACGATAAAAATTCCGCTCCCGATCATGGATCCCATCACGATCATCACAGCGTCCCAAAGTTTGAGTTTCTTTTCCATAGTTTTTTATTCTTCCTCAAATATAAAAACATCTTTGGTATTTTGATGACGGTGAGCGCATTAAAAACGAGATTGAATTATTTGGGCAGCTTTATCCGCCTTCCACTCCCGCTATTTTTCGCCCATGCATTTCCCCCAGCCAAAAAATGAGCTCCGTTCAAGTCGGGCTGCGGTGTTGCCACGGTTCAGGTTTTTACAAAACTCTCAGGAAGTGATACTATGAAGTAGATAATTTCAATTAGGTAACTTCGCAACTCCATCATTTTTTAAAATCAATTAAGAAAAATATTACCTCACCCTCTATTTCCGTTAACACTAAAAGTAAATTTTTCGTAAAAATATTCTATAAAATGAAGATTCTGTTAAGCATTTCATAATAGTTTGTTACTCTACAGAGAAAAGCCTAATTTTGCAACTTCAATTTTACACACATTATGGAACTAGAATACGTAGAACATCTGAGCCCAATGCTGAAAGGCGATATCAAGAATTATCTCATCGATATCGACGGAACCATTACAGAAGATGTTCCCAATGAAGAGCCCGAAAGAATGGTCACCTGCGAGCCTTTTCCAGACGCACTGGAAACTGTGAACAAATGGTACGACGAAGGTCATCAGATCTGCTTTTTCACCTCCAGAACAGAGGATCTGAGAGAGATCACAGAAACCTGGCTCAACAAACACGGCTTCAAATACCACAGTGTCCTGTTGGGAAAACCAAGAGGCGGAAATTACCACTGGATCGATAACCATCTCGTAAAAGCAACAAGATACAAAGGCAAATTCACAGATATGGTAGAAAAACAAGTCACCATAGAAGTGTTCCGCGACTAATTATATAAATGATAACTGATGAGTGATAAATGATTGTATTCAGGTTGTTTTATCATTATTCTTTTATCATTCTTCATTTATCAACTATCAATTATACAGAATGAAAGTACTTGCAAATGACGGACTTACACAGTCCGGTATAGATGCTCTAAGAAATAACGGCTTCCAGGTGATCACAGACAAAGTGGCTCAGGAGGATCTGATCACTTATATTAATGCAAACCAGGTCACAGTTCTCCTGGTAAGAAGCGCAACGAAAGTGACCAAAGAAATGATCGATAGCTGCCCTACGATGGAAATCATCGGCCGAGGCGGTGTCGGGATGGATAATATAGAAGTGGCCTACGCCAGAGAAAAAGGAAAACACGTCATCAATACACCGGCTGCATCCTCGGAATCTGTGGCAGAACTCGTTTTTGCACACCTTTTTTCAGGTTGCCGATTCCTGCAGGATGCCAACAGACAAATGCCCGTAAAAGGCAACACCGAGTTCGCAAAACTGAAGAAAAAATATGAAGCCGGAATAGAGCTGAGAGGTAAAACGATCGGCATCGTCGGCATCGGAAGAATAGGGCAGGAGGTCGCCAGAATTGCGCTTGGCCTGGGTATGAAAGTAATTGCTTCCGATACCAGAATCGGGAAAGCCAGCGTTCGCGTAGATTTCTACAACAGCCAATATATCAATGTGGAGATAGAAACAGAACCCTTGGAGCAGCTCATTCAGCACTCAGACTTTATCACGCTTCACGTTCCCGCTCAAAACGGCCCAATCATCGGGAAAGCAGAACTGGACAAGATGAAACCCGGCGCAGCCATCGTCAACTGTGCAAGAGGCGGTGTGATAGACGAGAATGCTCTGATAGAAGCGCTTGACAGTGGTAAATTGGCGTTCGCAGGTCTGGATGTTTTCGAAAACGAACCTACACCGTCTGATCAGATCCTCACACATCCCAAAATCTCCCTTACGCCTCACACAGGTGCTGCTACGGAAGAAGCACAGGACAGAATCGGGACAGAACTTGCCAACCAGATTGCAAGTATACTTTTAGTGAAATAATTTCGCTTTTTTATAAAATAAATGCCTGTCTTTGTGACGGGCATTTTTTATTTTCCCGATTGAGATTAAAATTTTACTTTTGCTGAATATTAGGGCAGCTATTTCCGTCTTCCACTCCCAATCTTTTTTGCCTTCGCTTTTCCGGCAGCAAAAAAAGGATTTCCGTTCAAGCCGGGCTGCAGTTTTCACGTTCCAAACAAGCTATTGTCCAGTCATCGACAGTCAACTATGAAAAGAAAAGTGCTTTTGATCTACACCGGCGGCACGATCGGGATGGAAAAAGATTATGAAACAGGAAGCCTTGTTCCCTTCGATTTTTCCACTATTTTCAACAGAATTCCGGAAATGAACCTTCTGGAATGCGAGGTGTCTGTCCATCCGTTTGAAAAACCGGTAGATTCCTCCGATATGGGGCCGGAAGAATGGCGGATGATAGCCAGCTGGATCCACAAAAACTATGACGCCTTTGACGGTTTTCTGATTCTCCACGGCACAGATACGATGTCGTACACGGCTTCTGCGCTTAGTTTTATGCTCAAGAATCTTGGTAAACCTGTGATCCTGACGGGTTCTCAGCTGCCAATCGGCGATCTGCGGACCGATGCCAAAGAGAATCTGCTCACAAGTCTTTACTATGCCAGTCTGTATGATGGCGATGAAGCGGTGATCAAAGAAGTGGCCGTCTATTTTGAGTACAAGCTGCTGCGAGGCAACAGAAGTCTTAAATATTCCGCCGAGTTTTTCGACGCTTATCAAAGCCCGAATTATCCAATATTGGGGCAGTCCGGCGTGCACCTCAATGTGGACAGAAATGTACTTTGGAAACCGGATGGCGCTTTCGAGCTCGATAATTATCTGAATGAAAATGTTTTGTTCTGCAGGATTTTTCCCGGGATGAATTTTGAATCTCTGCTGGAAATCAAAAGTTCCGAAGCCATCGTCCTGCAGGTTTTTGGATCCGGAACAATCTTTAACAATGAAAAAACAAAGAATGTACTGCAGGAACTGAGAAGCCGTGGGATAGAAATTGTGGTGATAAGCCAGTGTATATCAGGCGAAATCAATTTTGGAAAGTACAGCAACAGTAATATTTTTAAGGAAATAAAAGCAGTGAATGGCAGAGATATGACTGCCGAAGCAGCCACCACAAAAGTGATGCATCTTCTCAAGAATCCAAATTACACGGGATCTTTCGATGAGGTATTCAGCAGAAATCTTTCAGGAGAAATTTCGTAAAATTCCATTTATTTCTTTGGAAATAGAGAAATTTCATTATATTTGCAACCTCAAATAGAGAGGTGTCCGAGTGGTTGAAGGAGCTAGCCTGGAAAGCTAGTGTGCGGGTAACTGTACCGAGGGTTCGAATCCCTTCCTCTCTGCCAGTTCAGAGAACAAAATTAGCCAAAACGCTGTAAACAATTATGTTACAGCGTTTTTTTTTGTTTTTACGGCATATCAAAAACGGCTGAATAGGGCATTATTAAAATGTTTTATTTCGTGACATATTCTAAAACTTAAAAATGCATCGACGGAAAATTTTAACCTTTACTTTCAGATATATATATAGCGTTTCTGTACCTAAAACAAAAAAACGGGTCTTATATAGCCTTGAACCTCTTGATGTCTAAATGTATTGAGAAAAAGGTAGATTAAGATGATACAGATGCAATCCAGCATTAGGATCATCAGTATTTACATATAGTCCCAAAAGGCGTTTCGTACTGAAACAGAAATATAGCAAAATTTAAAATAACCGTTTTCGCGGAATACATAATCTCTGGCATCATATCTCGTTTGAAGGATGTATAAGAACTAAAAGCTTTTGTCAACTTAGTATTAAAGCGCATTTCTGATTAAAAAAAGTTTTTTAGTTGCAACTTTTAAATGGAAAATTCACTGCTATGTAGAGGCTGTCTTTACTTATTCGGTAAATATATTAGTGAGACGATTACTCCAATTTTGCAAAATTTGGTTCCTTTCTTCAGTGCTAATCCTATCTACAGAAAAATGCACTTCGGCAGGCAGAACAGAGAAGCCGACAAATTCAAGTATTCCTGTTTGAATAGGATGAAGGATCTGATTGATGCTTCCATATTTCGCGGCAGCATAATTTTTTTCTGGACCTCCTGTAGTGATCGATAGCAAAGCTTTCTTGCCTTTAAGCAAACCGTTTTCATAGATTTTTCCGTTATCATAGAACTTTCCCATCGTAAATACCTTATCCACCCAGCCTTTCAACAGGGCAGGAACAGAAAACCACCAAAGCGGAAATTGCCAGATCATGAGATCACACCAAAGCACTTTATCCTGTTCTGCTGTGATATCATTAGCAAAACCATTGTTTTCCGCAGCAAAATACTCTTCCGCTTGCTGGCTGAAATAGGATTTGTCGCTGGTAGTGGTAAAATTTCCTCTTCCCGAAACTGGATTAAAACCCATCTGATACAGGTCTGAAGTCTTAACTTCATGGCCGTTTTCTTCAAGTGTTTTTATGGCTTCCTGATACATTGAGGCATTAAAGCTTTTAAGTTCCGGATGTGCGATTACGATTAAAATTTTCATTGTTTCGATTTGTTAGAATGTGTTATAAATTAAACTATCATACTTATAGTTGCAAAACTAATTTTAGTAGTTTAGATTTGCAATAACTATCAAAATGGATAGGTGTAAAAAAATATGGGAATGAAAACAGAATGCGTTGGTGATTACGTAAAATTGAAAGGTAAGTCCTATCCCTGCACGGTAAGTCTTACTATGGATTTGGTTGGCGGGAAATGGAAAGCCGTTATTCTTTACCATTTAAAAGATAATGCTAAAAGATTTAGTGAACTGCGAAAAGAGATACCGGCTGTCACGGAAATGACATTAAGTCTTCAGCTAAAGCAATTAGAAAAGGACGGGTTGGTATCGCGGAAAGTCTATGGTACAAAACCGCCCGTCAAAGTGGTTTACAGCTTAACCGATTTTGGTAAAAGCTTTATTCCTGTTTTGGAAGCAATTACCCTCTGGGGCAATCAGGTAGTAACTGAAAAAGGTGAGTTTTTGACCAATGATATAGTTTAAGATGTATCGGTGAGGTTTGTGATTAATATTCCAAATTAGCAATCTCAACTTTACCCAAAAATCAAAATACTGCGATTATACCAGATTTTAGTTAAAATTTATTCAGGCTGGATTATGACAAACCTAACCAATGGAAATTCGGTTTTTATATGCCCACGGATTCGGTGTATGGCCTCAGTGATTTCCTCAGTATCCAGATGGTCCTGAAAATCGATAATCAACATCAAAACTACTTCTTCCGGTGACTGATAAGTGGAAAGTATGTTTTTTGTTCTGAGTACAGCAGGATCTTTCTCAGCCAGTTTGGCTATTTTGTCTCGTGTTTCCGGTGCTATGCCTTCTCCCATCAACAAACTCCGGCTTTCCCTAGCCAAAATCAACGAAACAAATACAAGTATAAGTCCTACAATTACGGATGCAACACCGTCCAATTCCGGAATTTGAAATGAATGACTGATTCCCATCAAGACCATCACCACAATTAAACCTGCGACTGCCGCGCCATCTTCAAATACAACCAGAAAGCTGGCAGGATCTTTACTTTTGATGATAGAATCCCACCATTTCAGACCATTACGGGTCTTGTTAAATTCTTTGACAGCGATGAAGAGCGAAGTGCCTTCGAAAATAAGAGAAAGTACCAATACAATGTAGTTCCAGAAAGGATCTTTCATCACTTCAGGTTCCACAATGTGTGAAATGCCCTGATAGATTGATAAAGCGCCGCCAAGTCCAAATATTAGAATAGAAACGACAAAAGACCAGAAATAAAGTTCTTTACCATATCCGAAAGGATGGGATTCATCTGCCGCCTTTTTACTCCTTTTCAAACCGTATAAAAGTAATAGCTGATTGGTAGTATCCACTGTGGAATGGATGCCTTCGGAGATCATAGAAGAGCTGTTGGTAAATGCTCCGGCGATAAACTTTGTGAGCGCAATCAGCAGATTTGCTGCAAGTGCACTGTAGATTGATTTATGATTATTGGCCATTTAATGTGAATCGAGGGGAGAGTCTAAGATTTTGATATTTCACAGTGTACAAAAATCGTTCACAAATGCGCTGTTCACTTATGTTTTTTATTCCTTAATTAATGTGTCGACTCGTCCCAATAAATTTTTGAACAAAAACCTTGATGATATACAGTTATTTATCTAGGAACCTTTTTCTAAAGACTGTATGGTAAACGATGATTGCGATGGCGATCACAAATAGCCAACCCGTTTTTTTATCAATAGGTACAGGTTCTGCATCTTCAAGATCACCATCTGGCGTATTGGTACCCGGACCGCGCTGGCTGGGGCCGACCTCTTCCTGCTCATTCTCGCCCTCATCAAATACATTTTTCTTCTCTTTCTCACCAAATACATTATTCGGCTGCTGTGCGATGGTCAAAGATCCAGCTAAAAGCATCGGTATTAAGAGTAAGTTTTTCATTGCAGATTTTTTGTAAATGTATGTTATTTAATATAAAGTTAATACAATTGGATATTATATTCAAATAAATAAATATCTTTATCAAATATATAATAATAAATAAATAATGACACATATTTCAGATATGTGGTCGCAAAGAACCTGACATAGCAGCATTAGCGTATTTTACGGCAATAACAGATGTCAGGAATATGAGTAAAGGGTTTTGTGCCATTTATTTAAGTTACCTTGCGCGCTTAGAAAAACGCTGATTATTAGTATTTTATTATCAGTGAAGATCTTATCTTATCGATCTGCTTCAAGTCACAAGTTGGCGGATTAAGTTTTTAAAGTCAAATTTTTTACATTCCTTTTTTATGAAAAAATTATTACTGTTTTTTGCATTTTTAGCCACATTTTTAGCCATCGCACAGCAGCAGTTACCTTCAGGTTCTGCCCTTTCCGGGACGTACCTCATCGGAAGCGGACAGCCTGCTCCTTTTGATAAGCTCACTACCGCGATAGCACGGATAAATACGGACGGTGTTGCAGGACCTGTAACGTTTTTGCTGGACAATGCCACTTATGGGCAGGGTGAAGTTTTCCCCATCAGAATCGTCCAATTCCCCGGAACCAGTACGGTAAATACATTTACGATAAAGCCAAACAGGACTAGGAACGTTACCATTACAGCATCAAAAGAGAACGACTGGACCGGAGTTCCGGCCGTACTTCAGATGGACGGGGCAGATAATATCATTATAGATGGCAGCAATACAGCCAACGGAACTTCCCGCAATCTCAACATCGTCAACAATGATAACATTGGCTATACAGCGCGAACAGTAGTTTGGATTTCCACCAATGGCACCAATGCTGCAAACAATATCACGGTTTCCAATGCTAATCTTCAGATGAATTCTCCCAACGGTGGCGAATCTTTACTCGCAGGCATATTTTGCGGAAGTAACAGCCGTAGCGGGAACAACGCATTGAGCGGTACGGCGGCAACAGCGGCAATTTCAGACATCAATGTAAAAAACAATACATTTTCAAACGTACGTCAGGGGATGATTGTGAAAGGTGGTAACGCAGCCGACTTGCGAAGTTCAAACATCCTATTTTCTTCAAATACCTTGGGAGGAGGTACAACAGACGCACAGAAAAATTCTACGCCGGTCTTATTTTCATTTGTCAGGAATGTTAATATTCTCGACAACAGTATGATTGCCATTGCCAATACAAACAGTTCTGATGCTAATCTCGGCATCGTGATTGAAAGTTCAGAAAATACAGTCATCAAGAGGAATATACTGCAGGATGTAAAAACATCGGGCACGTATAATGGCCGCGCTATTTGGATCAAAGGTGCTACTAAAACCCTTGAAATTTCGGAGAACAAGATTTCAAATGCTAAAAATACAGTCGGTGGATCCATATATGGAATCCATCTGGATGTCACGTCTGAATCTTCCCAGATATTGCTTGCCAATAATTTCATTTCGGACGTTGCTTCCAGCGGTTCTTTTGGAAATACAGGAATGGGAATTGTGGTCGCAAACGGTGTCGGTTCCAGATTTTACCACAATACTGTTGCCATGAATGCGGCACAAACCGGAACTTCTGCCGCTATTTATTTTAGCGGAGGAACCAATTTGGATGTTCGGAACAACATCTTTACAAATACCGGCAAAACGGGGACAGAAACCTTTTTTGGACCGTATGCAATTCAGGTAGCGACAGGCGTTACGTTTTTGGCCTTAAATTATAACGATTATTACGCCACCTACATCGGAAGATTGGGAGATGCAGTTTCTACAACGCTTGCACAATGGAGAACTGCCGCGGGAGGCGATGCCAATTCCCTAAATATCCTGCCCGTTTTCACTTCAGCTGCTGACTTGCATTTAAATGCAGCCACCAATGCAGCACTTTCAAAAAAAGGACAGGTTATTCCAGCTATTCCAACCGACATTGACGTTCAGATAAGAAGCACAAATTCAAGTCCGAATCTGGGACCTGATATGGGCGCTGATGAATTTTCTGCAGTGACTGTTTTAGCACCAACCGCTCAATCTACATCATTAACGTTTACCAATGTCACCTCAAACAGTTTTAATATTGGCTGGACAAAAGGAACAGGAACCGGCTTAAACAGCCTGGTTGTAATACGTTCTGGCAGTGATGTTACATCGTCGCCGGCGGATGGTACGGGCTACACTGCGAATGCTGCTTTTGGTACCGGATCACAAATAGGTACCGGAAATTATGTGGTATATGCTGGCTCAGGAAATAGTGTTCTGGTCACAGGATTAACATCTTCTACGATTTACTATGTTGCAGTTTACGAATACAACGGAACGGCAGCGACAACAAAATATTTAACGGCGAATCCATTGAAAGGCAATCAAAGTACTTCCAACTTGGGATGGCAGATTAGCAATACAAACACAGTCAATAAGATTAATTTTGATGAGACGGTGAGTGGTGTTAATAATGGCTCGTTTACAGGCGCGGGATTTGATCCTGTAACCACTTTGGGACAACTCAATTCCAATGCGTGGTCACTTACCGGCTTTGAAGATGGAGCAATTCCGTTTGGAGGAATCAACAGCAATCCGGATTTCGGGCACGGCATTTCAACCGGCGGAGCAGCTGCAGGCGGGATTTACGCCTTCGAAACTTCGGCTAATAATAGAGCGCTGGGCATACAACCCGGCACAAATGATTTTAATCCCGGCACCGTCACGCTTCGTTTCCAGAACCAGACCTCAGCGCCGATTACCTCACTCAGTATCGGTTACAAAGTTTATATTTACAATGATCAGGCGACTTCCAGCAGTTTCAATTTCAGCCATTCTGCTGACAATACTACATTTACAGGCATTTCACAACTTAATGTAGTTTCACCTGTTCAGGCCGATGTCAGTCCTTCATGGAAATCCAGTTATCGCGTTGCAACAATTACAGGACTGAACATTCCTGCAAAGGGTGTCTATTATCTCAGATGGAGTGGTGTAGCTGCAGCGGGTTCTGATTACGACGAATTTGCGCTTGATGACATCGTTCTCTCAGCAAATCCAACCAATAACTTTGTGGCTTTTGAAGGCAGGGCGCAGACATTCTCTGTACACGGAAACACGAGTCTTTCAGGAAACGTTACTGTCGCCGAAGATTTGAAATTGACCGCCGGGAAACTTTCGATTGGCAGTCATACCCTTACTTTGGGCGGCACAGTAACCAATACCATCACCGGCGGATTGCAAGGCAGCTCAGCTTCAAATCTTTCAGTGATGGGAAGCAGCAATCCAACTTTAAGTTTTGACCAAACAGTACCGGGAACAACGAACCTTCTCAACGATCTTCGGGTTCCTTTCGATGCGCCGGAAAATGAGGTGTTTCTGAGTAATCCTGTGGTCATCAATGGTATTTTAAACATAGGCATAGACCACACGCTGAATCTTGGAACAACGGCGCTTACGGGCGTTCTTTCCACAATCACGGTCAACGGAAATTTACGCACACAGAATACAACAGCACTTCCTGTACCCGCCGGAAAAACATTTCTAGGAACCGGTAAGGTGACGTATGACGCTACAACTGCTCAGACTTTGGTAGGCGGCACTTATAATCACTTGACATTAAGTTCGCCCGCTGGAACAACGGCCACCGGCGCAGTGGTTGTAAATGGTGTGCTGGGTCTTCCTCAGGCCAATCCAACCGGTGGATTAAAGGGAAGTCTCGATATGGGAAGTTACGTTTTAACGATGGGTCAGGATGCAACCAACACCGGACAGGGCGATGTAACAGGTATTACAACCAGAAACAGTATTTTGGCCAATGTACTTTACACCTTCGGAAATCCAAACACTTCAATTATATTCCCATCCGTAGGTACTTTACCGACATCCTTAAGTTTAAAAACAGTAATCGGAGCAGCACCTGCATGGCGACCGGGCGCGATAAAAAGAACCTTTGACTTTATCCAAACAGGTGCATCAGGAACTAAAGCTATTATCAAAGGCCATTATGTTGATTCTGAGCTTAACGGTAATGACGAGGAAAAGCTCGTAGACTGGGCACGTATCAATTCCACCGCAACTACTTTGGAGCAGGGAAGGTCCAACTACAGCACTACTGACAATTGGGTGGAGCTTACCAATGTAAATGTTGGTCTATACTTTACCAATAGCTTTGATCAGGTCAACTTAACATTAGATGAATCGGCTGCTGTTTATTTAACGTGGAACGGCTCTGTAAGTAATTCCTGGACCACAGCAGATAACTGGACACCTTCCGCAACTCCTTCTGATCAAACTGCGGTGTTTATTCCGGATGCTGCTACGACCCCAAATGACCCAACTCTTAATTTATCTACCCTTATAGGCTCGATTCAAATTGACAACGGAGGGATTTTAAATGCGCCCGCTAATTCTCAATTAACGGTTAATAACGGCGCAGGTGCGTGGATCAACAATGGGACTTTTAATCCAGGAACAGGAACAAGCCGTGTGGTTTTTACCAATCTTGATGCAACCATTGCCGGAGCCACCGACTTTAATAATGTAACGATAAACAGTAATGCAGGACTCAGACCGCTCACCGATAACATTATGCGAATTGCCGGCTCTTTTTTAAGGCTGGGTAATTTTACAGCGGCCGCCATCCAGAATAGGGTAGAATATACCGGAATCAACCAAATACTTGCTATACCAAACGGTGCATCATCAGCTTACCATGATCTTATCATCAGCGGAACGGGTGCAGTCTTCCCTTCATCGCTCCAGATTAACGGTGATTTTACTGTTAACGGTGCTGTAGATTTTACAGGTAAAACAATTGTGATGGGCGGTCTGGAACCACAACGTATCGGCGGAACAGGAAATCCACAGTTAAATAATCTGACGGTAAATAATTCTGACACAGGTTTAGCGCTGTCCAGCAATATAACAGTCAACGGATTGCTGACTCTGACAGCCGGCAGAATGAACATTGGAAACTTTGATCTGACACTGGGATCAGCGGCAGTAGCCGGAACTTTCGGATTGAATAATATGATTGTTGCTGAAGGAAGCGGCGTTGTCCGCAGGCCGTTTACCACAACAGGTTCATACCTCTTCCCACTTGGAGAACTCACAAGTACACCGGCCTATAGCCCGATAACAGTTGACGTCACTTCAGGATCCTTTTCGAATGCTTTCGTAGAAGTATCGGTCGCTGATATGAAGCATCCTGACAATCATAGTTTAACGAATTATTTAAGCAGATACTGGAGTGTAAAACAGACCGGAATAACGGGAGCTGTTGCTACAGTTACCGCCAATTTTGTAGCTGCTGAAGTCCTTATTCCCGCAGAGCCTATGTTTGCAGCACAGTTGAATGGTACTTTCAGTCAGCAGACAAACCCTTGGAAACGCTTTTCTCCAGTGAGTAATTTGACTTTGACTGCTGCAGGTGCTATTTTAGAGCCTGCTAAAACGTCCTATTTTACAGGCATTAGAGGTGGAGCTTTTACAGTAGTCGTCTTAGATGGCGGAACATTCTGCGCTAATGAGACGGTGACTTTAGCATCTAACGTCTCAGGTGGCGATATGGCTTACACTTATGAATGGTCAGGCGGGCTAGGAACCTCCGCGACGGCGGCGCCGGTGGAAACGGGTACCTATACCGTCACAGTAAAAGATGCTAACGGAATTACGGCTACCGGTCAAACGCCGGTAACCATTAATCCTGCACCTATTGCCGGAATCTTATCTGCGAACCAAACCGTATGCTTTGCTTTTGAGCCAGAGGCCATCAGCCTTAGCGGAAACACAGCGCCTGTTCTATACTGGCAGCGTTCGGATCTTCCAAGCTTTGCAAATCCGGTTACTATTAATAATACCACTAATACATTAACCAGCAGGGAAGCAGGTGAAATCATTGGAACCACCTATTTCAGGGCGGCCGTTGGGAACGCCTCTTGTGGAACGGTGTTTACTGAAACAGCCGTAATCGATACAAGAACGACAGTGTGGAACGGAACTTCCTGGACGAATGGAATTCCGGATATCAGGACTGCAGCGGTTATTTCGGCAGGTAATTATTCTTTGAATACAAACTTAAATGCGTGCAGCCTTACGATTACAAACGGCTCGAACGTTTATGTGCCTGCCAATTTCGATCTGACTCTCAATGGTACACTGACTGTCGCTACAGGCTCTACTTTAACCATGGAGAGCAATACCAATCTGGTCCAGTTAAGCAGTGAGCAGAATTTCGGGGATATTATCCTGAAGAGGAACAGTGCTGCGCTTTATAAATTAGATTATACGATGTGGGGATCGCCGTTGTACGGATCTCAGAAATTAAAGAATTTCTCTCCTCAGACTCTGTCCAACCGTTTTTATATTTATAATCCTGTAACAGATCTTTTTAACGTGGTAGATCCTTTGGTGACAGGTTTTACAGCGGGAACAGGATATCTTATCAGAATGCCTGACAATCATATTGCTTCTGGCGGGACCAACCTTCCTCAGCGCTGGACCGGAATCTTTACCGGTACGCCAAACAACGGATCACTAAATGTGCCTTTGACATTTGGAAACGAGGGATTTAACCTGGTCTCGAATCCATACGCTTCCCTGATGAATGCCGATCTATTTCTTGCGGCCAATACAGCAGAAATAGACGGTACTATTTACTTCTGGAGAAGGCGTAACGCGGTTCCGGATGCAAGCGCATATTACGCGACCTACACCACCGCTGGCGGAACAGGCGTTCCTACGGGAGCTGGCATTCCATCTCCCACGAGTGATATACCGAACGGCTTTATTCAGGTAGGACAGGGCTTCATTGTCCAGAAGAAATCGGCTGGTGGTTCTGCCAATCTGCTGTTCTGCAACACCATGCGATCGTCGGCTAATGATGCTGATCAGTTTTTCAGAAATACAGCTGCAGAAGAACGGAGCCGCATCTGGCTGAACATCACCAACCCAGCAGGTGTATTCGGCCAAACGCTGATTGCTTATATGTCCTCCGCCAGCAACGGCATAGACCGATCTGACGGAAAATACCTAGGTGACGGTACTACGGCACTTACGTCGTGGCTGGACAACAGCGAATATATTATTCAGGGTAGGGCGCCTTTTGTCTCTTCCGATGTTGTACCGCTCCATTTCAGGACGCTAACTGCAGGAACCTATACGATTGCTATAGATCATGTGGATGGAATTTTCTCAGGCAGCCAGGATATTTATCTGCGTGACAGGTTGCTCAATATCAACCATAATTTAAAAAACGCAGCTTACACATTTACCTCAGCGGCTGGCAGCTTTGACTCACGCTTTGAGATGGCTTACAATTCCGATGTTTTAGCAAGTGACAGTACTTCTGGACTAGAATCGAACAGTGTGGTGCTTTATAAGAAAGATAAGGATATCGTTGTCAGTTCAAGAAAGGCTACTCTGGATCATGTAGAGGTTTTTGATATGAACGGAAGGTTATTGGCTGTTGCTAAAAATATCAATTCCAAAGAGGTCTCCTTCAATTTAGGACAGGCCAATCAGGTTTTGATTTTCAGGATTACTTCTACTGAGGGAGTGACCATCAGTAAGAAAATAATAAATTAAACTTTAACTAAAAGAGACCGCTGATAGCGGTCTTTTTTAATTTTCTATAGTCTTATCACGAAGATAGCCTGTGAATGATTTCTATTATTTGATAGATCGCAAAGCGCGCTGAATCCCGAACCGTAATGATCTTTACACGAACCATTTTTAAAGCCTAGAACAGTTTCCCAAGATTCTGTTATCAGGTATGGTTTCTTCTGATTGATTTTAAAAGGATTCTGATCAATTCAGATGTGTGATTTTCCATTATTTCCAGGGTCATCGGTACAGATGATTGTTCAATGCCTCTGTTCTACCTGCGCCGCGCTGATTCCACTGAACAACCATGCAATGTTGCTGCCACGAAATACTGAGATGTAAAGTCACATTTAATATCACACTTTTAAAATGTAAATTTCCTCACTTGGCAAATATTTGACTAATTTACAGGGGAAATAAAAGCACGACGCACTTTTCTAAAAAACAAATTATGGTAAAACGATTTCAAATTTTAAATGTGGTTGCTCTGGTGGGCACCGTTATTATCAATTATTTGTCCAACACCGGACTTTTTAATAATGAAACAATGGCCACCATTTCAGCGAAGTATCAGAATCTATTTACTCCCGCAGGATATGCTTTTTCTATTTGGGGACTTATCTATCTGGGGCTTTTTGGTTTTGTAATTTATTATGGTCCGTTTGCGAAAAACACTGTTGGCAAGGACAAGATTATTTTAAATGTTGGATGGTGGTTTGTTATTTCCTGCATTGCCAATAGCCTATGGGTATTGACCTGGTTGTACGAATATACCTTTATTACCATTCCCATTATGATTCTCTTGTTTATTTCCTTGCTTAAAATTATAGAAAATACTCAAGCTATTATAGACTCTAAAGACTTCCGGACATCAATTTTCTTTAGCCTGCCCTTTTACATTTACTCGGGCTGGATTTCAGTGGCCTTAATAGCAGATGTAGCAGCGTATTTGAAGAAGATCCAGTGGTCAGGGTTTGGAATTTCGGAAACCGTCTGGACGATAGTGATGTTTGCCGTTGCAGCAGTTATTCATTTGTATATGGTTTGGAAACGTGAGATGTTTGCATTTGCTTTGGTTGCTGTCTGGGCATTAATTGCTATCGCGGTTGCAAATCAACATTCTAATCAAACGGTTTACATTTCTGCTATTATTACGGCAGTCATTCTGGTGGTTAATGTTATTTTTCAAACATTAAAAAAGCGCCGTATATTCTGAAACTAAAATTTAAATTCGCTGAAGATCATCCAAGAGATTTTAAAGTACTGCAAAAAAAAGACGCCTTCAGTGAGGCGTCTTTGATATATTTTAAAATCAGATTATTTTGATTTCATCAGTTTGATCGACTGTTTTTCCTTTCCATCATCAACTACGATAATATAATTTCCAACTGGAAGTGAAGTGATATCAATCATTTTATGAAGGGATTTTTCCGTTTTAAGTCGTTTTCCTGAAGGGTCAAAAATGGTGATTTGAGCATCGTTTTCACTTTCAATTTTAATAAAATCGGTAGCAGGATTCGGATAGATTTTTATTTTTTTATTCGAGGCATTGTCAACCGACAGTGGCACCGTTTCGTTAATCACTCCCACCGCATCAAAATCAAATCCTGATGAAGCGAATGGTGTAGGGAAAGGGTCTACAGCGATATTTCCGAAGCTGTCATATGTTCTGAAGCCGTCAATATTGGTACCCACCACATCGATTAATTTGACATGAGATATTGTCGTTTTGTCTAATAAAAGATTGTCGGGCAAATCGCTCAAATCGAAAGGCGTTCCGTAGTTTGTCAGATATTTACCTGCGAAATTGTTAAGATATCTCGCATCCATTGTCGCAAATCCGGGTCCACCAAGATCATCTGCATTCTGAATATAATCGGCTGAATATTCATTATGACTTGGGAACCTGAAAAAATTAGTCCCGTCTGAACTAACCTCTACAAAAGCAAGTTCCAGGAATGCTCTTCCATTAAAATTGGAGTTAAAACCATTCTCAAAAACAGCAAAGTCTGCTCCGGGGCCATTTGTAATTGTTTTGCTGAAAGTGACGGTTGCAGTACCGCCGTCGCCCAAACTTACAATGGATCCATCAGCTGCCCCGGTTCCGTTTGCAGGAGTTCCGACGGTTGCGTAAGTTACTGCAGTTCCATTAATTTGCTGTCTCCCGCGAACAACTTCGCAATTGGTTGCCCAAGATTTAAACAAAGGGCTGTCTTTCGAAATTGCCGTTGAACCGGCGGTTCCTACCTGTGGAGCGTATGATTGTGCGAGTGCAAAACCCGAACAAAACAAAGCAAGATTGAGAAGTATTTTCATTTTGATTATTTTTTATTAGAAAACTTGTAATAAAGCGGACTGTTACTTAACAATAAATTTCTCGGTGAATGATTTCTTTTGTGCTGAGATCTGAATAATATAACTTCCTTTTGGTAAAGATGAAACCTGGATTCCTTTACGGTAAGTCCCAGATTTTAAAAGTTTTCCGGCAGTATCAAATATTTGGAATGGTAAAGCATCCGCATTTTTCAGAAAAAGAATATCGCTGACAGGATTTGGATAAAGGCTCACCTTTGTAAGACTCGTATTGTTTGTTGCCAGTGAAGGGTCAGCATAAACATTTTTGTAAACACCGTTTACACCTATTGTCGCTGTGTATGATTTGTCAAAAGTTCCATTGGCGTTGTAAACATTCAGTTTAGAATTGCCTGTAAAACCGTTGGCGCTTCCCTGGAAAATCTTCCCGTCTATTGCAGAAAGACCATAGAATTCATCCCAGCCCTGACTCATTTCAACCGTAAGAAGCGGGGTAGCGTTGAATGCATTTAAATCTGTTGTAATGTTGTAAACATCTAATCCGTTTGCAATGTAAATATTCTTTCCATCTACAGCAAATTTATAAGCATATTGGTACTGGACAGCACTGGTATAAAGTGATTTTTCAACCGTGTCAGTGTTTGTATTAATTCTGAAAACGGTACTTCCGGCATCATTGGAGCAGAAAGCGTAAATCTGGTTTCCACTGGCTTTTATCGATTGTAAACCGGCAGTTAAAATAATTTCGCCGGTAATTGTGTCGGTTGCAGGATCTATGATTTCAATGCTGTTTCCGCCACCGAAATAAGATTTCATGACATACACTTTTCCATTGACGCTCAGTATTTCTTCGCCATTTTGATTCAAAGGAATCGATTTTATATAATCAAAAGTAGCCGCATTATGCACTGAGACGTAAGATTCCGTTGCAGAACTTCCCGAGTTGGTGGTATAAATTTTTCCGCCCTCAATGGTGGTATATCTTGGCTGAATGATATTGCTGGTTATATCCGTTGTTTTTACAAAAGTAGTTCTGTTGGCGACCGTAATTTTATCAGAGTTATTTAAAACCATGAAAGTGCGGTTCCCTTCAAAATAAATGGATTGCAGGACATCTCCCAATGGTACACCACCATTTGCGGCAGCGTAAACATTATTTGTGACAACATTGTTTTCATCAATGTAAGAAATCTCAGCATTAGCTGCACCGAAATTGCCTTCATTGGCCACAATATATCCGTTTGAATATTGGGAAAATGAAAGGTTAAAAAGTGCTGTTGTAAAAACAACTTTAAGAATTTTAGAGTAAAAATTTTTCATATGGAAATTTTAAAATATTTATTTATAAAGAAATGCGAAATGTGCAGGAATGTCACCTGTGGTAATTTTCCACTTTAAATCGCCAAATTTGGTGAAACAGAACAATTCACCATTAGAAACATAATCTTTCGCATCAGCAATGAAGATGTCTCCGTTAATTGGATTGACGGTGATGGAGTAAGGGATGACAATATTATTTTGCACCCCGTTTTTAATAAAATTATTGCTTAATTTTTGGTAATTGTCGGTGTCTATGATGCCATAGCTACTCGCAGTTCCGGTAGACGTGTAGACATATCCGTAGTAGTACATACGGTTTTCTACGAAAGAAAAATTACTGATAGGTTCATCGATTTCCTTAATGACCGTTTCCGTTTTAGGATCTAAAACATAGATTTTTGGTGGAATAGTCGTGTAGTTTCCTCGCGAAGTCACCCAGAGTTTGCCGTCGTTATCTTTTTTGATCTGACCAAGATTTATGGCAACTGTGATCTTCTTGGTTTCGGTAAAAGTATTGAGGTCAATCACAGAAATGGTATTGTCATAATCGGGATAATTGTATCCGCCAGAATTGGCAACATATAATTTATCACCCACTACTTCTAAACCATCTGGCTGGAAACCCACTTTCACAGTGCCAACAATCTGCAAAGTATTGATGTCCACTTTGACAACAAAACCCGGTTGTGCCTGTCCGACTGCGCCTCCGTAAGAAGTGATGTAAGCATAATTTTTATGGAAATTGATAAATCTGCAATTCTGAACCGGGATTTCACCAATGTGTTTTGCGGTTTTGGCATCCATCACCTCTACATAATTGGACAGATTAATGACGGCAAATAATTTATTTTGATAAACACCAATATCATTACCAACATCTCCCAAACTGTTGACTACGGTAGGGTTTTTTTCGGCATAGTAATTTTTAGAATAAACTCCCGTGGTGTAATTAAAGAAATCTATGGATGCCTTGTTGCTGCCCATATTTCCTTCATTTAAAATATACAGACCTTCAATGTCGTTATTCTCAGGTTCCTGAACGCCAGTTTTGATAGCACCGTATTCGGTATAATCATAATCTTCCCGGCAGGATTGCACCGCAAAAATCATATAAAGGAGAACGTAAATGTGTATTTTTTTCATTCTTTAAAAGTCTTTAATTAGAACATCAGGCGGACACTTGCACGGTAATTCCTTCCCGGCATCGGAAAATTGCGGATAACACTGTAATTTTGATTCAGAATATTATTGACTTCCAATCCCAATTTGAAGGAGGCTCCCTTTACCTTAAATTCTTTTGAACCCGAAATGTCACTCGTGTACCAGGGCTGTTCGTAATTTTCAGGAATATTTTGCGACATGTTAAACCGTTCGCCTGTGTAGAGGAAACTGTAATTGATTTGCCAGGAACTGTAGGTGACTCCCAATAAAGCACTTCCGCTGTTTCTAGGGATGTACGGTATTTGATTTCGGTAGTAGCTGGTGACATTTGACTGCGTGATATCTAAAGCTTCTTCATAAGTGTAAGTAAATCGCGTGCTGAAGAGCAAATCATCAGCAATAAGCCAAACCGCTTGTGTGGAAATATCGAGGCCTTTGATTTCTACTTCTCCCAAATTTACCATTGTCCATCTGAACTGTTGGCCTTTGGGATAGGCGATAATTTTATCCTGAACCTGATTATAATAAATGTCAGTCAGAAAATTCAGGTTTTTTAAAATACCCGATTGAAAATCTTTATTGAAGACCAATCCAAAATCATATTGATTCGTGTATTCTGGCTTTAACTGTGAACTTCCAATGTCGGTGTAATATAAATCATTGAAAGTGGGCATTCTAAAAATTCGCTTGTAAAATGCATGGACTTTAAAATTTTTCGAAGCAAAAGGCTGATAGGAACCAAAGAACGCAGGCGTCAATTCGGTCCTGTTTTGTGGGACAGAGAATTTTTTGTTTTCAACGTCTTCCTGTACAAAAGTTCCCAACAGGCTTCCCTGGATTTTAATCCGATTAAAATCAAGTTCCGTCGCCAAGGCAACCAGTTCTGTATTTCTGGTGGGATAAGCAAAATCTCTCAGATCGGTATTCAAAGTATTGTATTGATAATCAAAAGATAAATTGATCTTCCAGAAATCGATTGGGGTATATTGATGTGCCGTAGAAATATAAAGTTCTTTTTGTCTGTAAGTATTATCAATTAAAATGGGCGTTCCCGAAGGATTATCATTGAAATAATGAAGATAATCATCGGCGTACTTGGCATTCAGCAAAAATTTATATTTTGCCGAAATTTCTTTTTCCAGACTTCCCTGCGCAAAGAAATTCTTATCCCATTGTCTGCTGGATGCGATGGCGTTGTTTTTAATGACGGCACCAGGAAGTCCACGCTCCGAATCGTAATAATAGGTCTTCAGATTCCAGTTTCCGTTGGTGAGTTTGCCGAACATTCCGGCCTCAGCCCGAATGGCTTCTATGTCGCCATTGTTTCGGATGCCTTCCCGCTCAAAACCAATGGTGCCATTTGGCAAAGCGGTTCGCTGATAAAATCTGTACTGGCCATCGGCCACTAGATATTCGGTGTTCAAAGAAAGGCTGATTTGGCCGTTTAATTTCTGTTCCACTAAGACAGAAGGATTCACAATACCGAAAGAGCCTGAGCGGTAATTAACATTAAGGTTTGTTTTTTTGGAGCCGATAAAGATGGGTCTTTTGCTTTTTAAATAAATGCTTCCGGCAGAACCGAAATCTTTAGCAGCCTGAAAGATTTCACTTTTTTGTCCGTTGTAAAGGGATATTGACTCTAAATTATCCAAAGAAAATCGGCCTAAATCTACGGTTCCGTTCTGAGCATTGTTCAGCTGAATTCCATCATAAAAAACGCCCACGTGCTGGGTTCCCATTCCACGGATATTGACGGTTTTCATACCACCGATTCCGCCATAATCTTTTAACTGTACTCCCGAGAAGTAACGGATGGCATCTGCCACCGAATTACTGTTCATATTTTCGAGTTCTTTGCCGGAAAGTTTCTGGGAAGAAATGACACCGTTCTCCTGAATTTTACGATTGAGAATAATCTCCTGAATCGTTTTGCTGGAAACCGTATCTGCTTTTTGGGCAAAGACAATGGTGGTAAATGCGAAAAGACTGATCGTGGAATATAAAAAATAGAATTTGCTCACTTTCTTCATTTAAATTTTAAAAAAATCGGGAAGAAAGTATAGAACGGCATAACCTGTCCCAATAATTGAAGACAAGTGCAAAACCGATTTCACCTCATTCCACGGAAGTTTCATCTGCATCTAAGAAAGGTATTCTGACTTGTCTATTTTTATAAACCTTCCCATTAATAATTAACAGTGGTATCCTTATAAAAAACTGTGAAGACTTACAGCAGCGGGTCTGTTCCGGATTTGCACCGGATTCCCTTTTCTTAAAGCAGTGCAAAGGTAGATTTTTTATTTGTAAATCAATTGCACGAATTTCATAACTACTAATGACTAGAATATTACTATGACTGCGTTTGAGTTTGATTTCTCCGGAGTTCTCCGAAAAACTAATTTTACAATATAGAAGAGAGAGTCATCCTATGGATGAGAGTTGATGCATAAAGGTTTGACGGAATATTATAAAAATTAATTAAAGATATGAAATATCAGGATTTTTAAAAGGATGGTTCAGAATTTATTGTTTTGTCCCGGTAATTGTAACTCAGTTACAAGCCAATGACAGGCTCCAGATGGTTACAGTTACACCTGCGGTATAAGGCAGTTTGCTTGCAGGGACTTTAGATTTTGAAGTATTAGAATTACGGAAATAAATGAGACAGGAAACTTAGCGTTAAATCCTTCAGAATGTAATCCTGGTGTTAGGCAGTTATAAATTCCACAATTGCCTGTGAATGGATTTTTGTAGTATCAAACACGGGAATTTCGAAATCATCCTGACTTACCAGCATCGGTATTTCTGTACATCCCAGCACAATACACTCTGCTCCTCTGTCCGTTAGGTCTTTTACAATTTCTTTATACTTTTCTTTGGTTTCAGGGTTAATAAATCCAATACCCAATTCCTCTCTCAAAGTATATTGCATGTATTCCCTTATTTCCGGGTTTTCGGGGATCAGGACTTCAAGCCCGGATGACTCCAGCCTGTTCCTGTAAAAGTCCATCTCCATGGTGAACTTTGTACCTAAAAGTCCGATTTTCTTAAACCCATTTTTGTTGATGGTTTTTGCTGTTTCTGTTACAATGTGGATTACCGGTAGATGGATCTCCTCCTGAAGTTTGTCGGCATAAAGATGTGCTGTGTTGGCACATAGTGCAATCCCGTCTGCTCCGCTTTTCTTTAAATTTTCGCAGGCGTTAAATAGCAGATCATATGAATTGTCCCAGCTTTGACTGTAGATGTCACCGAAGTTCAGTGAGTAGATGATACACTCGGCAAAATTCAATCCACCTAATTTTGCATTGACGCCTTCATTTATAAATCTGTAATAGTCTAAGGTTGACGTCCAGCTTATTCCTCCTACCAATCCGATTTTCTTCATTTTTTGTCCATGGTTTAATATTTTAGCAAGATTGCCGATGATCAATTTCCGAGAGTATTGTTAATGCAGTATCAGACATTAATGCTTTAGTTCCAGTTTCATCATAATGTCAGTCTGCTCGTCGTTTCCCAATTGGAATATATGTTTGTCAAACGCACTGAATCCATTTTTTTCGTAGAAGCGGATTGCTCTCGGGTTTTGTTCCCAAACGCCCAACCATATAAAATCGGCATCGATACCCTTAGCCAATTCAATGGCTTTTTCATAAAGTATCTGACCGACCTTTTTTCCGTGAAATTCTTTCAAGACGTAGATTCTCTCAATTTCCACTGCCTTTTCACTTCTGATCTCAGTCTGCGAATCTCCGTAATTAACTTTAAGATAGCCGATAATTTCATTCTCCAACTCTGCAAAATAAAACTCTGAATTTTCATCTGATAGTTCACCTTTTACTTTCTCTGTTGAGAATGCAGTATCAAGATATGATCTCAGGTTATTTTCGGAATTATCGGAGGAGAAGGTTTCGGAAAATGTAAGCTTTCCTATTTTTTGCAGGCTGATGAGGTCTTTGTCATCTGCTTTTCTTAGCTTTATATCACCCATTTCTGTTCTGAATTTTTCTGCAGACAAAGCTCCTTATTATATCCTTGTAATAATTTAACAAATGATAAAAAAGAATGCTATTTTATGTTAGCTCTAATGCGGCTTAAGCTCACCTGTGTGATTCCCAGATAAGAGGCTATATATCCTAACTGAACTCTCTGTAATAAGTTGGGATAATTTTTTAACAACAGCTCATACCGGTCGGCAGCATTTCCAAAATGCCTGGCCAGCAGCCTTTCTTCTGCGTTTAAAAGCAATTGCTCCGCGAACCTCATACCCCAATTGGCAATCTCGATGTTTTCGCTGTACAGCTTTCTCAGGTTTTGTGTGTTGAGTCTGTAAACCGTACAATCTTCCAGCAGTTCAACACTCTCATATCCTTTTTCATTGGCAATATAGCTTTTGAAAGAAATGATGGTATCGCCCTCTTTACCAAACGAAAATGTAGTTTCACCGCCATCATTTTGAATATAGGTTCTGGCGATTCCATTTTTGATAAAGTAAAAATCTTTTTCATTTTTATCCTGTTGGATGATCACAAAATTTTTAGGAAACATCAGTTCACTAATATGGCTTCTGAGGATCAGTTTTGAGGACTCTGATAAGGGATAGATCCTGTCAAGTATTTGTTCAATATCCATTATAGTGATTAGTTGGATGTAGATTTATAACGAATCAAAGATACAAATTTCAGATGCTCTGCGTTGTTCTTTGAAAGAGCAACAGTGCAAGAAAATGAAGCAGATCAAATCATTTCGATCGTATTTTATGGATGGCAAAAATACGGACGATCATACAATAGTGTTATAACAGGAACAGAGATTACAGCTATAATTTGCTCTGATAAGACTACAAATTAAAATATCAGTTCGTATTTCATCAAATCGAACAAATAACGAAAGAAATGCAATTAGTGCTGATTTCAGACCGTCTTATTTAATAAAAAAAACTTAATTAGCGGTAGCCCTAATCGGCACTATACATTTTAATAATAGTTTCCCGTATGTGATGACGCTTGAGATATAATTAATGCTTGATATATTCACTCGGCGTTACGCCTTCGATCTGTTTGAAAACCCTGTTAAAGGTAGACTGGCTTTTGAAACCTGACTCTGTGTAAATATATAGGAGTGTTACTCTGTTCATATCCACGGTGTCCAAAAGTGTCTTGGCATGGTTGATGCGATGGATGTTGATATAATGGTTGAAGTTCTGAAAGTCTTTATTTCGTATTGCCTTTGAAATATAAGTGCTGTTAGTATTATGATAGTTACTTACAGCAGAAATAGTAAGATTGCTATCTTTAAAGATCTCACTTTCTATTACATAATTATTAATTTTAAGGAATAAATTTTCTAACATCTGTAAATCTTTATGCTCTTTTGATACGGAAAGGGGGATTTTTGTTTTTTCTTCAATTTCATTAATAATTTCAAGTTTTTCAATTTTATTTTTATAGTAAACTAGCAATGAGATGACCATAAAATTAATGATGATAATTGATGCGTCAAAAATTTTCATTTTTTGCAGTAGATTTATTGGCAACCGCATTTCTATAATGTCAGCCACTAGGAAGCTGATAATGATTGTAACAGCTGTATAGATAACGTAAAAGATAATCACCTTACATTTGAAAAAGATATAAGCAGCCAGCGGAAGTGGTATTAACCAGACAATACTCACTACTGAAAATTCCCAAAATCTTATAACTAGGTATAAGTTGTAAATTGGAGCCAAAAGTAGATATTGTGCAACCAATCTATCTATCTGAATTTTGCTATCCAAAAATAACCAAAATACTAAAAAAAATATAGCTGCGGACGCAGTATAATAAAATAAATAGTCATCTTTTATAAAGAAAGCGAATACAATTGCATAACTGATAATGATGGCTGTCATAAAACATACATATATTCTTATCAGACTTTTCTTTATCAGAATAGTTTTCTTCTCTCTTTCGTGCTTAGGAGTCATCGTATTTGTGTTTTTTTTGACTGATAAGCAAACTATTTTCAGAATTTACCTGCTTTAAAATGCTTGATTATCAGTATTTTAAATTCGTGTAGTCAAATCTTAAAAATGCTTGTAAGGTCTGACTAGGTGAATTTATTTTGGTGTAAATTTACAAAATGATTTACAGGTATCGTTATAATATTATAAGTAAAATAATAAATGTGTAGATTATTTTTTAATAATGGTAAATTTAATTCGCCTATTACAGCTATTAATTGCCTTGCTTATAAACAACAATTGATATAAAAAAGTATAAGTTTCACGGGATTTAGAAGAATAGGACATAAACTAAAGCTTCATTTAAAATTTCTCGTGTTGATACCAAAAAAACTTAGTTTGAATGAACATAAATAATGATGATTTTTTACTGGATTTTGACCTTTTCGTCTTGCTAGGGGGCAAATCCAGTGTCTTGTATTTTGATGTAGAACTGCCGATTTTTATCTATACATCCTTGAGCTCTCACAAACACAAATTCTATATAAATTAAAACCAAATGATGAATTTTTTTTAGCAGGGTGATCATTCCCTGATTTCCAAACCTTTTAATAAACACACACAAATGACAAAAAAATATTTATACATGCTTCTTCTAGCCAACGTAGCGCTTTTCGGGCAAGTTGGTATAGGAACTTCTGCGTTAAACGATAACATTATCTTGCAAGTTGAAAGCCAGCCTGTTTCTGGACAATCGTACTACGGAGGGCTCTTGCTACCTCGGATAAGCCTGACATCTACATCAGTTTTTTCACCACTGACCGGCACCCCCACAACTGGGCTTATTGTATATAATACTGCAACTTCGGGAAGCGGCACATCTGCTGTTTCACCAGGTTTTTATTGCTGGAACAACACCAGTCTATTATGGCAAAGGGTAGCGCAGAAATTATCAAATGAAACAGCGCTTTTTGCCAATCAAAATACAACGACCGACATCAATGCAGGGAATGGGATTTTTGCCGATTTATTTGCCAATGTACGTTTCAACAACAATACAGCCTTATATGAAAAAATAGATGCTACAACATTGAAGATTAATGATATAGGTTATTATAAAGTGATTTTGAATTTAGATTTAGCATCCAGTGGCGGAGGTGACAATTTCGGGATAGAAATTGTTGTCAATAGTAGTGATAATGTTGTATCAGACAATATCTACGTTCCTGGAAGATGGGATGATGAAGGAGGCGCAGAGACCAACTTTCCTAATGGCAAATCATATATTATCTATGTTCCAATCAATGTATCAGGATACACGCTAAAAGTGAAGTCTTATGAAATAGATCCGTCTACAGATGTTCGATTTAAGAATGCGAATACTTCTACAATTTCAATTGAAAAAATAAGATAATCATGAAAAATCTATTAGCTATAAATATATTATTTGTATTTGTTTCATTTTCTTCTCATGCTCAGGTAGGCATTAATACTTCTACTGTATTAGATGGTGTAAGCTTACAGGTAGAATCTTCTACGAAAGGAGTATTATTCCCAAGGGTTGCTATAACTTCAAGTGCGTCGTACTTACCCTTAACATCCTCCATTCCTACAGGAACCATTGTTTTTAATACTGCAACAACAGGCAGCTTTCCTTCCGCAGTTACTCCAGGGCTTTACTGGTGGAGTGCTGTAGAACAGCAGTGGACAAGTATGAGTATAAATATGAGTACTGCACTGATGAAGTATACCAACTCTGAATTTTCCACAAATTATAATACTGCAGGATGGCAAAATGTGAAAATTTTCGGAAATAAGATTATTAACGAAAGTAGCGCTACATATGCTGTTAACACAACAAATGAATCCGTAACAATAAAGAGGGCTGGCTTATATGCGATCTCTTCGTTATTGTCGTTCGACAGAAAAGATGGAGGTAACTTTGGACGTCTGTCTTTATCCGCTCAAATAGTAATCAATGGTATACCAGCTGGAACACAGCAAGTAGTATCTCCGGGATTTACAGCGTCTGTCGGAAGCAATAGAGGGCTTTTTTCTCACTTTTTCACAGAATATCTAGATTTGAGCAGTGGTGACGTTTTGACTTTACAGGTGAAAAGAACAGACGGAACCTATTCAAACGGATACGGTACTGCCGATGTGACATTCCTTCAAAGTGGGGATTCAAGTATTGCAATCCAAAGAATTCGTTAAATAACATTAAAATAGACACAATGAAAAAAATATATTTATTAATAGCATTCCTATTAATTTCAAAAGCTTTTGGACAAATCGGAATAGGAACAGTAAATCCCAGCACAGCTGCTGCATTAGATATCAGCTCTTCCAATAAAGGGGTATTGATTCCAAGGGTTGCGCTGACTTCTGTGGACAGTATATTGCCTTTATCCGGAAATATTCCTGACGGACTCATTATTTTTAATACTGCTACGGCAGGAACCGGGGATGTGGCGGTTTTTCCAGGCCCATACGTTTGGGCAAATAATCAATGGAATGTACCAGCAGAACTCAATACTGCAAAAGCAAAAGCTGTAAAATTTACTAATCCTGCAGGCAGTATTACAAACTTCAATCCTGCTACTACGGCGTTACCAACATCGGTTGATATCTTTGGTACGCAGATCTTCAACGATGACAATTCTATTTTTGAAAAATTGACAGACTATTCTTTACTTATCAAGCAGGCGGGGCTATATCTGATTTCCATTAATCTCGCGTTAAAACAAAATCCAGCTGTTAATCAATCCAGATTGGCAGATTATCTTTACTTTAATGTTAATGGCAGCCTTGCATCAGCGAAGGTGATTACTTTGGTGCCGCAGTATAATCCAGCGAATGTTAATATTAATGGAAGATTTGCTTTTAGCTCAAATTCTTACGCATATATAACGCCCGGTGCCATTTTGACTTTTCTTTCGCAACGTTACAAAGATGGAGTCAATTACAATGGAACTGTTAATTTTGATAATGCCAGTCTATCCAGTATAACTATCATTAAAATTCAGTAATTTTTTCAGGTTCAAATTGATGATGGCCTCGAGGTTGATTTGATTTAACGGAAAATCTTGCGGTAAAATCTCGCCGCATCAGTAAAAAGAGAAAGCACGCAGCCAATTTGAAAGTTTGTGCTTCGTTTTTACTGTAGTTAGAAAGAGGACATACAACAGAATCCCGAAGATCTGAAAAGTTGAAACGAGATGCAGAAAGCTGAACTTGTACCTGCTTTAGGCAGAATATAACTTTAGTTCTTACAAAATAGAATTTTTTGCTGGGAGATAAATAATCTCCTTTTTCTTAATGTTTATGTATTAATTTTATAGGAAAGTGGCTACAAATAATCCTGCGAATTTTGCAGGATTATTTTTACTGCCTTCGAAATTTATCAAGATACAACGCTGCTATAATTAAATCAGAGTGCATATTAGTGGTGATTCAAGTCCCGTTATAAAATTTATTTAGACAATCTATTTAAATATGCACTAAAGCACAAAAAACTTTTCGGTACTCCGAAAAAACACGGAGAGATATTTTGGGCAGAGTACAATTTTATCCAAGTGTATATTTTATTATTTAGGAGTGCTTTCTTGCAAAATTAATGGTTAGAGATTTAAAGTTCAAAAGATTGATATTAATTGTCTAAACCTAACAGTAGAAAAGTCTCCGGTTATAGTAGTTGAGTGATCCTAATGTGATTAAAATTTAGCATTGGTATGTTGTTTTTTTTCTTTATTAAAGATAGTCAGTTCTTTACATTTTTTTATTCTCTTTGAATAAAAAAGTACGGCATACCTATTTTCATTCGTTTTTTTTTATTCTTGAAATGATGAGCTTCTCATTATTCATTTTTAGCATTTCACCGGTCACAAGGTTTTTATATCCTTTTTCTCCATTACTGTAAAAGATTTCCACCAATTGCTCATTTTTTGTTGTGACCCCTCCGTTAGGATGCAGACCGGTTCTCGGTCGATTTGTATGAATGATAAAGATCTTAATGCTTTGGTAAATATAGATTATAGACCATTGTACAATCCATTCATGGGAAGTCAAGTTTTTATGTTGGATTTTACAGATGATTTAAAAACTCACCTGAAGCAAAAAAATAAAAAAATAGATTTTACCATTCTTGTTGACATAAGGATGAGACATTGATTGCTATTTTAGTAAAATTTTATTCGATGTACAATCGTTTTTAATAATACTCAAATTAGGCCAATTGGCAACTAGATCAGACAAAGAAAAGTCACGAATTTAAAAATTCGTGACTTCAATGATGAGAGATTAATACAGTTGTAAAAACAACTTACTTGGTTTTATTAATTTGTACTCCGTAATATCCAATCAGGATAAAGCCCGAAACGAATAATGCAATGTCAACTTCTGCTATTTGTACTAATGTTAATGTACTCAAAATCTTTTTTTTACGGTTTTGATATCAGTTTACCATTCTGTTGGTAACCATTCTTTCCTTGTAATTGATAGAAGTACGTTCCTACAGGCAGTTTTGTCTGCAATGTATTTGTCTTGTCCGTCAACGTCGTTTCCAAAACTCTTGCTCCGGATGCGTTGTAGATTTTCAGAGTAGATCCTTTTTCCATATCATTGGTATTGATATTTAAAACAGAGGAGAATGGATTCGGATAGAAATCAGCCTGCTTGCGGATGTTTGAAGAACCGGTTGCCAACGTTGCAGGGTCACATCCGGTAGTCATTGTTGCGGAGATAGCTGCTGTAGCAACAGCTCCTGTAGTGCTTAGAACACGGCCTTCGATTACTGTTCCGGTGTTCAGATTGACTGCACCATTGTTGCCGATTACAGTTCCTTTGAAACTTGCATAATCATTAAGACTGATGGCGCCATCTACTTTCCAGAAGACATTTTTAGCCTGTGCATTATTTATTAATTCTACAGAAGCGAAAGTACTTGTCGACAATGCCCCAACGATTTTGATTACAAAAACAGCGTCTGCATTTCCTTGAGCGTTCAGGAATACTTTTCCGTTTAATACGGTAGCTGCATTTAACAGATAAGTATGTGGTGTAAGGACAAGATCCTGTCCAAATGCTGCTGGATATAGCAATTCTATATCAACAGGCAAAGTATTAAGGTAAGCGTAAACTGTATTCAGATCTGTAGCACATACAAACGTGGCCTGATCAGGATTGGAGTGAATAGTTCCCGCTACATTCAGAGCCTGAAAACCAGTTGTAAGACCTACATTGGAACCTATATCGCCTACAACTGTTGAGATACCGGTATTTGTAACCGTTCCGCTTCCTGTGAATATTGTGAAACAAGCTACAGATCTTAATGCGGGAGCTACAGGACCTGTCAAAATAGTAGATCCGCATCCGATAGGTTTGGTAACCGTAACACCCGAAACCGTAACTGCGCCTGTGGTAGAAAGTGCTCGGCCTTCAAGGGAAACGCCCGTGTTAAGGACTATTGCTGCATTGTTTGCGACAACAGTACCTTTCATTTGCGTATTGGTTGCAAGATCTACAAGACCTTCTACTTTCCAGAACACATTACACGCAACAGCGCCGTTGATAAGCACTACTTTTGAACCTGAAGTAGAGGAAAAAGCACCCTGAATTTTAAAAATAAAAACAGCGTCTGGATTGCCTTGGCCGTCAAGGGTTAATGTGTTGTCCAATGATGCTCCCTGAGAAATTGAATAAGTTCCTGCAGTAAGTGTTTGTCCGTTTCCTAAAAGCGGAGCAGGAAAAAAGTTGGGTATCGCGGCGTTCAATTGATTGTACGCAACTGTCAGTTCTGCTGCTGCAGTAGCTGTTGCTCCATTGGCATCATTCATTACGCCGTCTACGTTGCCGAAGTTGGTGCTCGACCCATTATTTGTACCCACATTTCCTGTAATGTGAGACAATCCGGTATTGCTGACAGCGCCATTTGATGAGAAAATTGCAAAGTCTGCAGTGGTCCCAAGTACAGGTGCCTGAGACTTAGCCTGTATTGTAAAAAGAATTGAGGTAGACACAACTACCATGTGTAGAAATTTTTTCATAAAATTAATATATAAATACGAAAGTTAAAGATTTCATATTTATAAGTATATGTTAAAACCGTGCCATATTATTTTTATTATTAAATAATTGCTAATATTTATATTTAAATTAATAAAAAAATCTTAAAAAAAAGATATTATTTTTGATAATTTTATAAATTTAAATCCTAATAATATTTTATAAAAAAATTAATTAATAATATTAATTTTTTATAAATTTAAAATTATGTAAAATGTGTCGTCCCAAAAGCAAAATCTCGACAATAGTTCTTTTGTTGCCAATATTATAGAGTTTATTTCAAAATATAAAGACTCTCACGGATTTGTAATTTTCAAATCTATGGTTTCAGGTTTTCCAGTACTCAGAGATCAATTGTGATCTCAGAGAAATTGCAAATTTTGTGATATGATCAATGGTAGATATTTCGTATTTTACGATATAATTTCGGTGTTATTTCTGAAGATTTATTTTAAATTATTAATTAATTTCTTTAAAATAAAAAAAGCTTCCCTTTCGGGAAACTTAAAAAAACACAAATGATGAAAAAATCCTTATTAGGAGCTGTAAAGGTACGCTGACGAAATGGACCATGAGTATGACCCAGATCATCCTGTAAAATTAAATTTGACTTATTTTTATGTTACTATCCGACTTTGAAAGTGTGAAATTCTTTATTTCGATAAAACTCTCCGGATGGAGATGCCGCTCCAGAGTATCCGGATTTGTGATATCCCAAAGCCCGCTGTGGTGCCAGATGTCGGGAAAGTCCCAATCCGGGCGGTCAATCACCGGGTAAATGCAGCAGCCATACAGCGGAAGTCCGGATTGCCACATCGCTTCACATTCTTTTCGGATCATCTGCAGCCACAATGGCCTGTCTTCTCCAGGATGGCTGGTTTCCGAGATGACAACGGGTCTACCATAATTGATAAAAACCTCATCTACCATAGAATGAAGACTGCGCCAGTAGGGATTTGGAGGTGTATCGTTCCAGGGAATGAACTGGTGATTTTCGTAAGTCCATTGGTTGTTAAAATAAAAATTGACACCAATAAGATCCAAATATTCTGGCATCCCGCGCAACTCCGGACACATCTTTCCGGTGAGGATTTCCAAAACCTGAAACTGTTCCTGATGTTTTTTATTTGCTTCCAAGACAGAAATAGGATCTGAAGGATTTTCTGAAGTGATATTGACCAATGGTTCTGTCGTCATAATACGAACTGTCGGATCTGCCACTTTCATCATTTCGATGCCTTCAATATAAGCTTTCATCAGCATATATTTGACTTCCCAACCCTGATGGATGCAGTACGGGCTTGTTCCCCTGGCATCACCTCCCAGCCACGACAAAAAACTCACTTCATTGATAGGCGTGATTACCAGTTCACCTTCGGGAACCAAACTTCGGTATTTTTCAACAAATGCTTTGCACAGGTAGGCAAAGCGCCTTGCAAACATCGGGTGCAGCGGTGTGAGGTCATCCGGAACACCAAAATGGCAGATATCCCAGATGATTTGAATTTTGTTTTTTTCAGCATTAATGATAATATCCTCCACCTGCGACCAGTCGTAATGGTAAGCGGTTTTTTCCACAAAACTCCACCTAATCCCTTCCCGCACTGTCGTGATGCCCAGCTGCGTAAGCCTTTGATAATCTTCATCAATGTATCGGTCGTGGCCTGTGAGTTGGGTCAGATCGACTCTTTCTCCAAAAGCATTCTGATGATCTGCACATTCAAAACCACCCATCAAAAAAGACTGAAATGGATTTTCTGAGCCGAGATAACTTTGGCTATAATCCATCGTCCTCTTTTGTGATTTTTTTGAATAATGCCAGAGATTGGGCTACAACCTGATCCATATTATAGTATTTGTAAGTGCCAAGCCGGCCTGTGAAGTAGACATTTTCGGTCTCGTCTGCGAGTTTTTTGTATTGATTGTAAATGTCCTGATTTTCCTTTCTCGGGATTGGATAGTAAGGGTCGCCTTCTGCGGTAGGAAATTCGTAGACTATCGTGGTCTTGTCGTGCACCTGGCCTGTCAGATGTTTGAACTCGGTAATTCTGGTGTACAGATTGGACGTCGGGTAATTGACAGTGCCGGTCTGCTGATAATTGCGCTGGTCCAGCGTTTCAAATTGAAAATCTATCGATCTGTAGGGCAGTTTGCCGAATCTGTAATCAAAATAAGCATCCACGGGACCTGTGTAGATCAGCTTTCTGTGGGGAATCATCTCTACGATATCCTGATAATTCGTATTCAGCATCACGTTGATGTTTTTGTGAGAAAGCATTTTTTTGAACATTTCCGTATAGCCATTTTTTGGCATAGCCTGGAAGGTATCTGTAAAATACCGGTCGTCACTGTTGGTTCTTGTCGGTACTCTTGCAGTCACAGATGCGTCCAGTTCCGAGGGGTCTAGATCCCACTGTTTTTTGGTGTAGCCACGGAAAAATTTTTCATACAGTTCTTTGCCTACAACATTCAGAACGACGTCTTCCGAGGTAAGCACGGGTTTGCGTAGTTCTGCTTTTGAAGCAAGAAAGCTTACAACCTCATCCGATGTCAGATTTTTACCGTACAGTTTATTAATAGTAGTGAGGTTGATAGGAATTGGTACCAGCTGGCCGTCCACGCTGCCAAGGACGCGGTGCTCGTAAGGCCGCCACGCTGTGAATTTGCTGAGATACCGAAAAACATCTGCCGAATTGGTATGGAAAATATGCGGACCGTATTTGTGAATCAGAATACCGTCCTGGTTGTAATGATCATAAGCGTTTCCCGCAATATGATCGCGCTTGTCGACAATCAGAACTTTTTTTCCGGCGTCAGCAAGTCTTTCTGCTAAGACCGATCCGGCAAATCCACAGCCAATTATTAGAAAATCATACATAGATACCGTTGGTTTTTTTAATATTATTGATCAGTTGGTTCATTTTTTCAAACGTATTGTCCCAGGATTCATCAGCGAGAAAAGCATCAACTTTTGTCAGCCATTCTTTTCGGGATCCTTTAGCAAGTTCCTCCTCGGCGTAGGTGATAAATTCCTGAGCATTGTTTGCTATGTAAACAAGGTTGGTTTCCCCGTATGGTTTTATCACATCTTTTATTGGTGTAGAAATCACGGGAAGTCCGGCCGCAAGATATTCCGGTGTTTTCGTAGGGCTTATAAATTCCGTAGATTCATTGATAGCAAACATCACCATTGCAATGTCCCAATGGCTGATGTAATATGGCAGTTCCGCATATTTTTTCGGTCCCAGATAGTGGATGTTCGCCGCTCTGGGAAGCTCGTCCTCGTGGATCTTCACAACAGGGCCGATAATTACAAAATGCCAATCTGGTCTCTTTGCAGAGACTTCCCGCAGCAGTTCTATATCAAAACGCTCGTCTATTACGCCATAGAAACCAAATCTGGGATTTGGAATATTTGTTTGATCCGGTGCGTCTACAGTATTGTAGCGAGCGGCTTTGAAATGATATTTGTCTATACTGCTGGGAAACGGGTGTATATTCCGGTGACGGTCTTTCTTGGCTTGATACAGCGTATGACCACCGGTAAAAACCACATCAGCTCTCCTGAAAAGCTCCTCCTCCAGCTGCAGCAACTGAGGTGGTGCAAAACGGAAAGCAGACAGTTCATCCATAGAATCGTAGATGGTAATCTGTGGCGTTAGATTTCCTGTATATTCCAGAGCCATCGGTGTATAATACCAGCAGGAATAATTTTTAATATTTTGATCTGTCAGGATGTTGCTGATGAGTTTTTCCAGCCTTGTATTGCGGTTAGAATGATCATCCGAAAGGAAAATCTGTATGATAGACACGCCGTCCTGAAAATCAATTTCATAAAAGTCAGAATTGCCGCTTTTGGGTTCTTCAAAATAAAAGACCTTATTTTGCTTGGCAAAACGTGTTAATAAATGCTGCGGACGCTGATAAACGAAATTCCATCGAAGATGGCTAAAACATAAAATATTTTGCATTGGTGTTGGCTCACAACTTTTATCTTGGGAAAAGCTCCCGAATTCCTGAGAAACAGATGTTGTTCCTTGCTACATTGAGGTTGTGATAGGTAAATCTATGAGTTTAGCATCCAATTACTTTATGATCTGACTCATATTAGATTCAAAATTATGTGAATAATTTGAACGTGATTTTTATGCTGGATATCCAATATTCCAAAACCTTACCGTCCACATTCTCGTAAATAGATAATAGGTCTTGACGATAAATACAATGTTGGAATTATTTATTAAGTTTCTTTTTAACGATAACTTCTTTATCACATCAAAGTAAAGGAACACAGATCCGAAGGGTGCTACAGATGCACTTTAATTACGTACAACAGTATTTGACATAAAATAATTTATAATGATTGATCAGCTAATCATGACATCGGAAGGTGCCGCCGTGCACAATTATGTACCGGGAGAGATTATCTTCTCAGCCGGCGAGACGCCACTTCACTTTCATCATATTTCAAAAGGCGAGGTGAAACTGCAGAACAAAGATGGTGCTGCGAAGGAACTTGTGCAGGAGATTAAGAGTGAAAATCAAAGCATCGCAGAATTCAGTCTCTTCGTCAATGAGCCATATCCGGTAACAGCAATTGCCGTGACAGACTGCGTGGTGATCAAGTTGCCCAAACAGCACTTTTTCTCTTTACTGAACACTGCGCCCGAAATGAATATGCATCTTCTCCGGAACATGTCGTCCGTTCTGCATTCCAAATTTTTGATGGCTGATGTCTATTTTAAACAAAATGCATCTGAGAAGATCATCATTCTTCTAGATTTTTTGAAGAGAAAACATACCGATTCTACACCATATTCTTTCCAGGTATTGATGACCAGAAGTGAAATTGCAAATCTGGCTGGCTTACGGGTAGAAACAGTGATACGGACGATAAAAAAACTGGAGAAGGAAAACGTCGTTAAAGTCATCGGCAGAAAAATCTTCTATTGACAGGAATGATCAACTTTTGTTAATTGTTGATCTATTCGGGATGATATTTTTTCCAAAACCTTGAAAATTTTTGTATTCAGAGTCTCCGGAATGTAAATTTTCTGTGACCAATAGGGCGTAGAATGGTATAAACCATTATATTTGTTGCCAATTTAATTTTATATTATCACGTTATGAAAGAACTTATTGAAAAAATCAATGCTGAATTCGAATCATTCACAAACGAAGCTAACCAACAATCTGAAAAAGGAAACAAAGCAGCAGGTACAAGAGCTAGAAAATCAGCTTTGGAACTGAGCAAGCTTTTCAAAGACTTCAGAAAAGTTTCTGTAGAAGAGTCAAAAAAATAAGCACAAAAAAACGAAATTCCTGCCTCAGTGGCAGGAATTTTTTTTATCAATTTTGAAAATGGAAATTGTTTTTTTTAAAAAATCCGGCCACTCCAAAGAGCAAACCGACCTTCCTGCAAGTTGTAACTATTAGTATAAAACGGCCAGACTTTCCGCAGAGAAATCGGAAATATCCTCAAACCTGCCTTCCTTCACTTTCTTCACCCATTCGTAATCGCTTAGAAGTGCTCTTCCCACGGCTACCAGGTCAAAGTCCTGTCTGTCTATTCTTCTCAGAAGCTCAGAAAGATCGCTTTTTTCCGAACCTTGTCCTGCAAAGGCACTCATAAAATCGCCTGCCAAGCCTACAGATCCTACTGTGATCGTCGGCTGTCCTGTGATTTTCTTGGCCCAGCCTGCAAAGTTGAGATCAGAACCTTCAAACTCCGGTTCCCAGAATCGTCGTTGCGAGCAGTGGAAAATATCAACACCGGCTTCCTTCATCGGTAAAAGCCATTCTTCCATTTCTGCTGGAGTTGTTGCCAGTCTGCTTTTGTAATCCTGCTGTTTCCATTGGGAAAGTCGGATAATGATCGTAAAATCCGGTCCGACTGCCGCTCTCATTGCTTTAATAATATCGACGGCAAATTTGCTTCGTTCTTTCAAGGTTTTTCCACCGTATTCATCAGTTCTGGTGTTGGTGACTTCCCAGAAAAACTGGTCAATCAGATAGCCGTGCGCCCCGTGAATTTCAAGAACGTCAAATCCTAAATCTTTTGCTGATTTCGCAGAAGCCGCGAATTGTGCAATCGTATCCTGGATATCTTCCAAAGTCATTGTAGAAGCTTTTTCCATCTCAATTGTCGGATAATCCGGCGAACTCCTGGTATCGCCGACGTGCCAGATCTGCGGACCCATTTTTCCGCCATTATGGTGTACAGAATCGATCACGTTTTTCCAGCCATTCAAGGCCTCGGTTCCGTAGAAATCAGGAATGTTCTGAATGTTTTTTGATGCTGGCCTGTTGATTACTGTCCCTTCGGATAGAATCAGTCCAACTTCTGAAGCCGCTCGTCTCGCGTAATAATCTGCGATTTGCTGTGTAGGAACGCCGTTGTCTGACTGTGCCCTTGTCATTGGAGCCATCACAATTCTGTTTTTAAGATGAAGATTTTTATAAGTGAATGGAGCGAATAATGCGTCTAAACTCATTTTGAAATATGTTATTTGATTATTGTTACACAAAGTAACTAATAATAGTTTGTATTTGTATCTCATAATTATAAAAAACTGGTAACTTTGTGGTAACTAACATCAGAGAATTATGAGGCAACAAAAAATACTGAGCTGCAGCTGTCCTTTGGGAAAGGCTATGTCTGCCTTGGGAAGCAAGTGGAAACCGGTGATCGTGATGGTCATCAATACCAGAAAACTTCGGTTTGGTGAGATTGCAGCGCGCATCACTGCCATCTCCAGAAAAGTACTGACGGATCAGCTGAGAGAGATGGAGGCAGATCATTTGCTTACGCGTCAGGAGTTCCGAGAAATACCGCCGAGAGTAGAGTACTGCCTCACAGAAAAAGGACTGGCGCTTTTGCCGATTCTCAGTCTTTTGGAAGAATGGGAATCGGAATTTGATAATAAACCTGAAGATAAAGAGAAGGATGTTACCAGCTGATCAGGCCGTTTTCCAGAGCATTATTATATACTTCTTCATCAAAAGAGTAGAGATCGGGTGCTTTGTGAGCACCGCCTTTCCTCTGCTCGTCCAGTTTTTTCAAGATTCCCAGGTTTTTGATTTTCCTGTAGAAATTACCTCTGTTCAGTGCCTTCCCCAAAATCGCTTCATACAGTTTCTGAAGCTCGGATAATGTAAATTTTTCAGGCAGCAGATTGATACCAATAGGCTTGATGGAAATCTTTTCTCTTAAAGTCAATAATGCTTTTTCGACAATTTCTTTGTGATCCATAGCCATTTCGATATCCGGAAGCTGGCTCACGTAGATCCACTCACAGCTTTCACTGAATTCGTCTAATGTCAGATCTATTTTTGACGGATTGTATAAGGCATAATAACCAACGGTGATGAATCTCTGCTTGTGGAATAAAGTCTCATCAAAATCCTCAAAATAAGCCTCGCTTCTGTTCTTTTTTCCGAAAACACCAAACTCTTCAAGGTAAGATACGGCATTCACGCCGGCGCGTTCCTTCAAGATCCTAAGCACTGCGTCATCCAGATCTTCATCCTTCTGTATATAACCTCCGGGAAGAATCCAGAGATGTCTGTAATTCATTTTTATCAGGAGAACTTTCAACTCATTCTGGTCAAATCCGAAAATCACAGGATCTGCGGAAAGATTGGGAAGATATATTTCTTTGGCTTCGTTTGATTTTTTTAAAATTAGTTGCTTAGAGTCCATTTCATTAGTTTCTGTTGTCAATGTTACAAAAATATTAATAAAATAATTGAAGATTGGGAATTTTTAAGAAATAGACTGTTTTTTTGGTGATGGCTTACCAATTAAATTCCATTGATTCTATTAGAATCAATGGAATTTTAGTTTTTATATAGCAATTAATATATTAATAATCAGTAATTTATGTGCTATGTTAAATTTTATTAATATTTATTTGCTTAATTAAAATAAAGCGTGTACTATTGTAATGCTTCGATATGAAGCAATGAGTATTGTTGTTTGAGAGCGTTGAAATTTCAGATGTAAACCACCTGCGCAAGTCTGATTTTATCAATAATTGCAACAAGATTATCTGAGACAATTTGGATGCAATTGTAGTTCTGATGCAGAGGAATGATTTAAAGTACTGAAGAAAATTAAATATATATACTTGAAATGAGAAAATCTACACTTAGAATTTCAGCTTTGGGACTGCTGCTTTCCTTTGCCACAGCTTTCGGGCAGGAAAAAACAGACACGCTGGCCGTCAAAAATGCGGTAAAAGCAGCTACAAAAACCGAAGAAGGCGTAAAAACCGTGACTGCTTCTTCAAAAGAAGACAACAACAGAAACGTCATGCTGAACGCAGCCAACAACACAAGTCCTAGAGACGTGAACATCGGTTTGCCATCAACAGTCGGTGGGATCACGATTCTTGAAAACGATCTGCCTGCCGTTTATTTCTTTTGGCCGGAACTTCCCAATAAAACCTGGAGACAGAGTGTAGGCCTGGAAAAAACAGGACTGTTGAAAATGGATCAACTGGCAAATACAATGGGCGACCTTGGTTTTGCAGTGAACTCTTATTCTCAAACAGGAACTAAAGATTTTAAATTTAAAGGCAAATTCACAACCAGTACTTTCGGTTGGTTGCAAGGTGATGTCAACGTCTCCGGACCGATTTCTAAAAATGGCTGGACATACACTGTTGGTGCTTTTGCAAACTTCGACCCGAGTACATATAAACTGGGATTCACGAGAAATGTAGATGAAACAAAAATTTTCAGAGCTGGCGTTACCAAATATTTCAATGATGACAAAGGAAAGATTTCGATTCAGTACAAATACGCAGATTCTTACAGCATCACTAATTACGCTGTTTTCCAATACGGAGAAAATGGGAAAGTAACCGAGCTCGACAATTTCAGAATCGGTAGAGATTCTTATGTGGTGAGAGACGGACAAATCAAAATGAAAGACATCTTTTCCGGACAAACCTACTGGGCGAATATGGATGGAAATGACAGCAGAAATACATCTCACAACATCGATATCTTCGGTAATTATCTACTAAACAACGGCTGGAATTTCAAATTTTCAACAAGAGCTCACTTTGCCACAGCGAAATCTTCTAACATTATTCCTTTAAGTATTTTCAATGCTGATGCGGCTGCTGGTTATAAGATTGCGTCAACAGGTCAGGCTTACACAGGAGCAGTGGGGACGCAGCTGGCGATGCACACGCCTTCAACGCCGATTACCAATATTGCAGGCCGTTTTTCATTAAACAAACAAGTCGGAAATCACAATGTAACGGTTGGTGTTTTAGAACAGTATTATAATATCGATAAATTCACTTCAAACCGGTCATTTTTCTTCCAGACTGTTGAGCCACAACCTCAAAGATTGATTGGTCCTACAACAGATTCTGACGGTTTCTATAACTACAATGCTGGCGGCGAATTCCACAGCGGAACAGAAAATAAACTTTCAGTCTACGGAACAGACGAGTGGAAGGTTTCAGATAATTTCAACCTGAGCTACGGCTTACATTTGAAAAATCACATTCTGGACGGAGAATATTCTTTAACACCTAGAACAGTTGGATTTAATTTCACAGATCCAGCACAGATAAATCAGATCAATCAAAGCTTTTTCCAGATTGCAGGAAGTCTGAACGCAACTTATAACATCAGCAAGAATTCTGGTGTTATCGCCAACTTCCTTTATACAGAAGAAAACAGAAGACTGGAAAGTTATTCCCAAGCCTTCGAACCCAACACCAACAAAATCAAAAGTCCTCTCGGCGCATTCGGGGTTTTTTGGAATACAGATTACATCCAGCTGATTTCGCAGGCGACGTACCTCAAGAAAAATAACAATCTCAACAGGTACAATCTGGTCAATCCTGCCAATACTTCACAAGCTCAGAACACTACTGTCTACTACGATATCCAGACTTTGGGATGGACTACAGATTTTGTTTTGAAGCCTTTTAAAGGATTTAATCTGCATTATCTGATCACTTTCCAGAATCCGGTGTACAAGAAATTCAATTTCAACGCGTTCGGAACGGTTTACGATTATAATGACAACAATGTTTTGGGAGTAGCGAAAACCCTGATGGAAATCGACCCAAGTTATTCAACCAATAAATGGAGATTCTGGGCAAGTTTCAGATATTTCTCAAAACAATATGCGAATCTTACGAACGCCCTTTACTTCGCACCAAGATGGGAAACTTTTGGCGGAGTCACTTATACGGTGAACAAAAATATTAATGTGGGAGCAACAGTTATAAACTTCCTGAACCAAAGAGGAGCGAGCGGAACCATCAACGGCGCCGAATTGATCACAGATGCAAGCCCATATTATGGAAGACTGTTGACGGGAACTTACATTATGCCATTGACAGGTCAGTTTTCTGTAAGCTTTAATTTCTAAAATTTTTAAAATGAAAAAATCAGTATTCAATATAGCCGCTTTATTTTTGGGTGTGACTGCTTTTTCTCAAAATATCCAAACCGTGGCCAATTCCAAAGGTCCGGTTTTAGGATATTCTGCAGATTCAGGCGTGAAAATCCTGACGGTTGGCGGAAATAAATTTAAAGATTTAAATAAAAACGGAAAACTCGATAAATACGAAGACTGGAGACTTCCGGTTGACGAAAGAGCCAAAGATTTAGCTTCAAAAATGTCCGTTGAGCAGATTGCAGGATTAATGTTGTACAGTGGTCACCAATCGGTTCCTGCTCCTGTAGACGGTTTCAGAGCAGGAAAATACAACGGAATCTTTTACAAAGAAAGCGGTGCAAAAGCTTTTGATTTAACAGACCAGCAGAAGAAATTCCTTAAAGAAGATAATCTTCGTCACGTCTTGGTAACAACCGTAGAATCTCCGGAAATTGCTGCAAAATGGAGCAATAATATTCAGGCTTACATCGAAGGTTTGGGATTGGGAATTCCGGCCAACAACAGTACAGACCCAAGACATTCAGCAACCGTAACGGCAGAATTTAATGAAGGAGCAGGCGGACAGATTTCACTTTGGCCGGACGGTTTGGCGATGGGCGCAACTTTCGACCCAGAATTGGTGAAGAAATTCGGAAATATCGCCGCTCAGGAATACAGAGCGTTAGGACTTTCAACGGCTTTATCGCCGCAAATCGACTTAGGAACAGAACCTCGCTGGTATAGAATCGCTTATGTTTTTTCTGAAAGTCCTGAGTTGACAGCAGATTTAGGAAGAGGTTACATCGACGGTTTCCAAACGACCATTGGAAGTAAAAACGGTTGGGGAAACAAAAGTGTAAATGCAATGGTGAAACACTGGCCGGGAGGCGGACCTGAAGAAGGTGGTCGTGACGGTCACTGGGCGATGGGAAAATACGCTGTTTATCCGGGAAATAATTTCCAGAATCACGTAAAACCTTTTACTGAAGGTGCTTTTAAACTCAACGGCGGAACCAAAGAAGCTTCTGCGGTAATGCCTTATTACACGATTAGTTTCAATCAGGACACGAAAAACGGAGAAAACGTTGGAAATGGCTACAGCAAATACCTGATCACAGATTTACTTCGTGGAAAATACAAATACGACGGCGTAGTCTGCACCGATTGGCTTATCACTGCAGATGAACCAAAATCTCCGGGAGGATTTGCCGGAAAACCTTGGGGAGCAGAAAAATTGTCAATCGCTCAACGTCATTACAAAGTGTTAGAAGCCGGCGTTGACCAGTTTGGAGGAAACAATGACAAAGCGCCTGTTTTAGAAGCCTATCAAATGGGAGTAAAAGAACACGGCGAAAAAGCGTATCGTGCAAAATTTGAGCAGTCGGCCGTTCGTTTGCTAAGAAATTTCTTCAGAACAGGATTGTTTGAAAATCCTTATGTAAACACAGAAGAAACCAAGAAAATAGTTGGTAGTCCTGAATTTATGAAAGCGGGTTACGAAGCTCAGGTAAAATCTATCGTACTATTGAAAAACAAAGCCAATATTCTTCCGATTAAAGAAAGAAAAACGGCTTATATTCCAAAAAGATATTCTCCGGCAACCTTCAACTGGTGGGGAATTTACACCGGACCGTCTTTGGAATATCCTGTCGATATCGAGAAAGTAAAGAAACATTTTAACGTGACCGATGACCCTGCAAAAGCTGATTTCGCACTGGTTTTCGTGAAAAGTCCGCACAGTGAAGAAGGCGGTTACAGCGACGTTGATGCGAAAGAGGGCGGAAACGGTTATGTCCCAATTTCTCTTCAATACCAAACGTACACAGCAACCGAAGCCCGTGAAAAAAGTATTGCAGCAGGCGACCCTGTTGTTGCACCTAATGTGCACGACAGAACATTCAAAAATAAAACTTCTACAGCAACCAATTTCACAGATTTGTTAGCGATAGAAAACGCTTACAAAGCAATGAACGGAAAGCCTGTAATCGTTTCTATCACAGCTTCCAAGCCGATGATTTTTAATGAATTTGAAAAACACGCCGATGCAATTCTGATGAATTTCAATGTATCCAATCAGGCAGTTGTGGATATTGTGACCGGAAAATACGAACCTTCAGGATTGCTTCCACTTCAGATGCCTGCGAATATGGCGACGGTTGAAAAGCAGAAAGAAGACGTTCCTTATGATATGGAAACGCACAAAGATTCCGAAGGCCATAACTACGATTTCGGATACGGAATGAATTGGTCCGGCGTAATCAAAGATGCGAGAACTCAAAAATATCATAAATAATAGCTTATCATAAATAGGTTAATTGATGTCTTGAGACAGGGCATTATGTTCGGTCTCATTTCTTTTCACTCGAACATTTTGGGCAGCTATTTCCGCCTTCCGTTCCCGCTTTTTTGTCATTGCGAAGAAGTTGAGTTAATCAATTGAACTTTTCACCAATCGCAATCACAAAAAGAGCTCCACTCAAGTCGGGCTGCGCTTCGCAAAGTTGAAGATTTGTCTTTTAACACAAACTAACTACACAATTTAAGAACTAAAAATCAAAAAAAATAAAATGAAAAAATTAATCATAGCAAGTTTATTTCTTGCAAGTTTAAATACCATCAACGCTCAAAAATCAATTCCATTATACAAAGGAAAAGCACCCGGAACAGAAAGCTGGACGCAGAAAGAAGCACAGCAATTCAACGAATTGTTCAAAACTGAAGTGGTTTTCAACGTCGCTCAACCTTCAATGTTATTATTTGAACCTGACAAGGCGAAAGCCAACGGAACAGTTATCGTTGTCGCTCCGGGCGGTGGTTTTCAAAGTTTATCTATCAACCGAGAAGGAATTGACGTGGCTAAAAAATTAGCAGAAAACGGAATCACAGCAATCGTTTTAAAATACAGATTACTGGAAACAAAATCCAACGACCCAGCTAAAGAAATGATGGAGGGCATCAAAGACCGAAAAGCATTTGATGCGAAAACTGCACCGATTAAAGTAATGGCAGGAGACGACATCAAAACAGCCATTTCCTACATCAGAACTCACGCAAAAGAATTGAATATCAATCCAGAAAAATTAGGAGTTATTGGATTTTCTGCGGGAGCAAGTGTAATCTTGGAAAGCGTTCTTCACAGCAAAGATGCATCAACATTACCAAACTTCGCAGCTTCTATCTATGGCGGGCCAAGTCAGGAAATTTTAGATACTGAAATTCCAAAATCACCTCTTCCTTTATTCATTTGTGCAGCAAGTGATGACCAATTAAAACTGGCTCCGAAATCAGTCTTATTGTACAATAAATGGTTAGAAGCAGGACAGCCAACCGAACTTCACATCTACGAAAAAGGTGGACACGGTTTCGGAATGGGAAAACAAAATCTTCCTGTTGACAAATGGTCAGAAGTCTATTTGGATTGGCTGAAATTCCACAAATTTTTATAAACATTTAATTAATCATAAAGATTGTACTGACTTCAGTCTCACGCAGATTGAGCAAATTTTGCATATGATAAAATTAAGAAATCTGCTTTATCTGAATAATCTGCGAGAGATTCAAAATACTATTTCGTACAGTCAGGAAGGGACGATTTACTCAAGGATAGGATAAAATCCTATCAAATTAATATAAAATATTTAAATATGAAAAAGAATATATCCACATTGATAAGACTTTCTCAAAAAGCAAAATATTCAGGATTATTCCTGGCTTTATTGGCTGCATCGCCGTTTGCAAAGGCTCAGAATACCAATCCAACTATTACGGTTGACGGAAAAACATTTAAAGATTCCAACAAAAACGGAAAACTGGATGTTTGGGAAGACACAAGACTTTCGGTGGACAAAAGAATTGATGCCATCATCAAGCAAATGACCAACGAAGAAAAAGTCAATCTTCTCATCGGAACCGGAATGCCCGGAATTGAGGTATTGACAGGACCTATCGGAGATTCTAAACAAGGTTTGGTTCCCGGAGCGGCCGGTGGAACGGAATCTTTCGAGAGATTCGGGATTCCTGCGACGATTGTTGCGGATGGACCTGCTGGTTTGAGAATTCAACCAACGAGAGATAACGATTCAAAAACCTATTATGCAACAGCATTTCCAGTCGGTACCGCTTTAGCTTCGACCTGGAATAAAGATTTGCTGGAAAACGTCGGAAAAGCAATGGGAAATGAAGTGAAAGAATACGGTGTTGACGTACTTTTAGCGCCGGCTCTGAACATTCAGAGAAATCCATTGAACGGCAGAAACTTCGAATATTATTCTGAAGACCCATTAATTTCCGGGAAAACTGCGGCTTCGATTGTGAATGGAATTCAGTCTCAAGGTGTCGGAACTTCAATCAAACATTTTGCGGCAAACAATGAGGAAACCAACCGTTTGACCATTAATGCGCACGTTTCCGAAAGAGCGATGAGAGAATTGTATCTGAGAAATTTTGAAATTACCGTTAAAGAATCTCAGCCGTGGACGGTAATGTCTTCTTACAATAAACTGAACGGCGTTTACACTTCAGATTCTAAAGATTTACTGACTGAAGTTTTAAGAAACGAATGGGGTTTCAAAGGCATTGTAATGACCGATTGGTTCGGCGGTTTCCCTGGATTTGAATCCATCAAAGACGGCGGACTTTCTGATGTGGTAAAACAAATGAATGCAGGAAATGATTTACTGATGCCAGGAATTCCGGCTCAGAAAAAAGTTTTGTTAGCAGCTTTAGATTCAGGAAAATTGTCTCAGGAAGTGGCAAACCTTAATGTGAAAAGAATTTTGGAATACGTTTTCAAAACACCAACTTTTGCGCAATATAAATACAGCAATAAACCGAATCTGACTCAAAATGCAGAAGTGACGAGAAACGCAGCTGCAGAAGGAATGGTTTTACTTAAAAATGAAAAAAATGCTTTGCCTTATGCCGATAAGCAGAAAGAAGTTGCGTTATTCGGTGTGACTTCTTACGCCTGGATTACAGGCGGAACAGGAAGTGGAGCTGTCAACAACAAACACACTGTTTCCCTGTTGGAAGGTTTGGATGCCGCAGGGTATAAGCTGGACAAAGAATTGGTTGATTTGTACAAACCTTTCGCCGAAAAAGAAGCCGCTGCAGAGAAGGAGAATAGAAAAGCAAAAGGTATAATGGCGGCTCCCGGAAGATTGTCTGAAATGAAAATAAACGATGCATTAATCGCCAATAAAGCAAAGACTTCTGAAATTGCTTTTGTCACTTTAGGAAGAAACTCCGGAGAATTTGTGGATAGAGTTTTGGATAATGATTTTAAACTCGCAGCTGAGGAAATCGAAATGTTGGATAAAATCTCCAAAGCTTTCCACGCAGAAGGGAAAAAAGTAGTGGTGATTTTAAACATCGGTGGCGTCATCGAAACTGCTTCTTGGAAAGATAAAGTAGATGCGATTTTATTGGCGTGGCAACCTGGTCAGGAAGGTGGACATTCCGTTGCCGACGTGGTTTCCGGAAAAGTGAATCCTTCAGGAAAACTGACAATGACTTTTCCAATTAATTATTCAGACCATGCATCAGCAAAGAATTTCCCGGGAGTTCCTGCGGATAATCCGAAAGAGGTGACGTATGAAGAAGGCATTTATGTCGGCTACCGTTATTTCAATACCTTCAATGTGAAACCGTCTTATGAATTTGGTTTTGGGAAGTCATACACGGATTTTGCTTATTCAAATATTAAAACCAATACTAAAACTTTCAATAACAAATTAGAAGTTTCAGTTGAGGTAAAAAACACAGGAAAAGTTGCAGGAAAAGAAGTCGTAGAATTATACTTGTCAGCGCCAAATCAATCCATTGACAAACCAAAATCTGAGTTGAAAGCCTACGCCAAAACCAAAGATTTGAAACCGGGAGATTCTCAAACCATCACTTTGACTTTGAATCCTAAAGACTTAGCTTCTTACATCACAGCAAAATCAGCGTGGGTTGCAGAAGCAGGAATTTACAAAGTATCCGTTGGTGCATCATCATTAGACATCAAGCAAACTGCAGATTTCTCGCTTCCAAAAGAATTGGTGGTTGAAAAAGTACAGCACGTTTTCCCTGCTGACAAACAGTTTGAAGATTTGAAACCTTAAAAATAAAAACACTTCGACTCCGCTCAGTGTGACATCTAAAGAGCTAATTTTTTTAGAGATGTCAGTCTGAGCGGAGTCGAAGACTTTTGAGATAGATTATTAAAGCCTTTTTAATGACAAATTTATTGTCTCAAAATAAGATTTTATCGCCAAAAGAGGTTATCTTTAGCCGCTTTTATATATTAAAACTGAACGATTATGACGAACGACGTACAATCTAAAAGGAATTATACCATTCCTTTGATTACCATTACCCTTTTGTTTTTTATGTGGGGATTCATCACCTGTATGAATGATATCCTGATCCCATACCTGAAACAGCTCTTCCAGCTTACCTTTTTCCAATCGATGCTGGTGCAGTTCTGCTTCTTTGGTGCTTATTTTATAGGATCTTTAATCTACTTTCTGATCTCCAGCTCACAAGGCGACCCGATCGATAAAGTAGGGTACAAAAAGGGTATCCTTTTCGGGATTTTCCTGGCGGCGTTTGGCTGCGTGCTGTTTTATCCGGCTGCTACCTATTCTTCGTATGCTTTATTTTTGGGTGCTCTGTTTATTTTGGGTCTTGGTTTTACGGTCCTCCAGATTACTGCAAACGCTTATGTTTCCCTGTTGGGTCCGGAAGATTCCGCCTCCAGCCGACTGAATATGACGCAGGCTTTCAACGCTTTCGGAACTACCATTGCACCGGTTTTGGGCGGGCATTTGATTTTTGAATTTTTCTCAGCAGCAGACGGCTCGTTCTCTGCGGTAGCTACCAGAATTCCCTATCTGATCTTTGCAGCAATCCTTTTATTAGTCGCGTTACTCATCTCCAGAGTCAAATTGCCGGACTTTCAGGTGAAAGGCGAGGAGATCGTAAAAGGTTACGGCGCACTGAAATACAACCACCTGAAGTTTGGTGTCTTCGCAATGTTCTGCTATGTAGGCGGCGAAGTAGCGGTCGGCAGTTTCATCATCAGCTTTTTGGAGCAGCCACAGGTGATGAATCTTTCCGAAGTCGTGAGCAAAAACTACCTGGCTCTGTATTGGGGCGGCGCGATGATTGGCCGTTTCTTAGGTGCGATTTCTCTGAATCATTCCATCAGTCAGGGTAAAAAAGCCTTGTATATGCTTGGTGCGGCCATTGCTGTTTTTCTAGTGATCTTCAGTATTGTAGATCTTACGTTCTCGCAGGTCAGTTTCTTCCTTGTATTTATTGCACTCAATTTTGTAGCGTTTTTCATTGGGAAATCTGCTCCGGCAAGAACACTTTCTATCTTTGCAGGAATCAACGTTCTGCTATTGATCTCAGCAATGCTGAACCACGGCGAGCTGGCAATGTACAGCATCCTCGGCATCGGAATCTTCAACTCGATTATGTTTTCTAATATCTACACACTGGCGATTTCCGGTTTAGGGAAATACACGAGTCAGGGTTCATCTCTGGTTGTAATGGCTATTTTGGGTGGTGCTATTGTTCCGATTTTCCAGGGCTTACTGGCAGATCAGTATGGCGTTCAGCATTCCTTTGTGATCCCGATCTTCTGTTACCTTGCGATCCTCATCTTTGGCGCCTACTGCACCAAATATCTGGGCCACGTGAAACAGGATGCTGAAGCTAAGTCTGGGCATTAAGATTTTTGAATTTTATAAAAAGAAAAACCTGCGTGAGCAGGTTTTTTCATATATGTTTAACAAAAGACCCATTCTTTTTAGACCATTCATTAAGGCACGATTTCCTATCAACCTCTATATCAATTTTCCAGTTTGGCTCAGTTACTTTTAAATTATCTAAAGCCTGATCAAAAGTTAAAATAAAATGGTTGAAAAATATCTTTCTTTCGTGAAGCAATTTTAAATCATGTGTTGATTTTAATATTAGATTTCTACCAAGATTAGCCTTAAGATCATTCTCAATTCTAATGAATTCTAATTTTTTTATGTGATAAGATCCTGAAATTAAGTTAAAATAGTGTATTGATTTATTAGCTAAAAAAGTTAAATAATTATATTCAGAATATCTATTATAAATATTTATTTTACTTAGCTTTTTAGGCAGACTAAAAGTAGTTTTTAAAAGTTTTTGAATTTCTAAATCTGTATCAAAATCATAGTAATGAAATGAGATTATATTAGATTTTAGTAATTCAAATATTAGAAAATCTTTGTTTTTACTCTTCTTATCTTTCCGTGAATACTTGTAATGATCAATCGATAATGTTTCATTGAGTGTTATTGCGCAGAGGCAATCTATATTATTGCAATTGTCCTCATATAATTTCTCAAAAATATTATCCTCATTATTGTCAATAATATCAGGCGAAATTCTATTATTATCAGATAGCTCAACTACTAACAAATTTATTAATTCAGAGTCAAAAGTAGATTCAATTAAATCAAGGTAGCTCGTTGATATTAATATATTATTATTATCATTAAAAAATATGCTATTTATATCACTAAAAGTTTTATCTCTCGAATTTGAAACATATTTCTCAAATATATCAATTGCAGGTAATACAGTCATTATAATAAAACTTTTACTAAATTATAAGAATTATCAAAAAATCCTGTAGGAAAACTTGGCGTTAAACGTCCACTCTTATCTATAGAGTGAGAAGTTATCTCAAATTTCTTGTCAGAACGTTTGAAATAATGAATTGTAATATCCTCAGGTTTTAAACCATATTCTTTATTTTTAACTAAAATTTGTAATTTTCTAATGATGTGTTCACTATGTGTTTCTATAAAATATCTATTTTTATTACCAATACTTAATAGAGTATCAATAAATTTAGATTGCAGTGATGGATGTAAATGAACTTCCGGCTGTTCTATAAGTAAAGTTTCTCTATTATTCGTAAATTTTTCTGATAAAATTGCTTGGAAAAGTATAGGAAGTTGCAAAGAGACGCCATAACCAACATCAGTTATATTTGCCCAAAACCCTTTAGTTTTGACATTTAACGCAAGAACAGGTAAGTCTTTATTTTTTATTATTTCAACTTCTTCTGCAATTCCTGATTTTTTAATGATGCTATTGAGTAAAGATATTTTATTGGAAAACTCTTTCTGAGATAGAGTTGGATCGCCCAAAATATTTATGAACTTTTCAATATCAATTAATTTGTAATTTGATTTTTTATCCTCCTGAAAATAAAGTCTTTTTGGCGAGTTTCCAATAGGATTCACAAATCTAATTCCATCAATGTATTCCATACAGTAATTTTGAAAAATAAGTAGAAATATTACTTTGTAATATATATCTAAGTGATTTTCCAAATCTGATGATAGAACTTTCTTACGTATTTCAGCCTCAAAAAGAGTAAAAAAGCCTTCCTTGTATGCCAGACAATTTTTCAATTCTAAACTAACATCATTAAATTTAATTATAACAGTTGATGATAATTCTCTTTGAGTGTCATATAATTCAATTTTTTTACTTTGAATTGTTATTTTACCAAAGGCTTCATTGCTTATTTCTGTGTTAATATTTTTATGATTATTTAATATAGAACTAAATGAAAATTTTATTGATGTGGGAAATTCAGATTTGGAGATTTGATTTAAAATATTTATTATTATCTTAGTCTCCTTATCATCATCTTCCTTCTCAAACTTGTTTATAAATTTTAAAAAGTAATCAAGATAATTTTTTGTTTCGCTAAAAGTAAATTGAATTTTTCTTGATTTTACTTTGTCTTTAATGACTTCGTGGTAGTTTCCTAAATCTGTGTAATCTCCTCGCAATTTTAAATTACTTTCAAGAGGTGAATCAATAGTCTGCTTTAATGATAAAAGAAATTTTAATAGCGAACTTTTACCACCGCTATTTTCTCCTATTAATATATTTACTCTAGAAAAATTTAGATCTTGATTGTCAAAATTCCTAAAATTATGGATGTTTAATTTCATATATTTTGTTTATGGTTAGTTTTAACTTCAAATATAATCAATCTTTCTATAAAGACTAAGGTTTTACGTAATCAAAATACTAAGAAGTTTGGGTATCTAATCAATTACTATTCTACTAAAACAAAACTTCCCTAACCACCCCATTTAAACAAAACCACAACTGTCATTTTCTCCAACCAACTCAATTAAACCTAAACACAAACTGTTTTTTGCCAAAACAACTCGGTTAAACAAAACCTCAACTTGTTTTTTGTACAAACAGGTAGTTTAGACTAAAACACAACATGTTTTTAATAGGAATAACTTGTTTTGCTGTAAATCAAAAAAAATATTATATTTAATAACGGAACTTTTAAATAAATTATTAACAAAAACACATTTGATTTATGAAAATCACCTTAAGAAAGCTAAGCACGAAAGACTTAGCAACGCTCGCGCAGAGAACAATCAACACTTCCGAGTCAGGAAATTATCCCGTAATCACAGGCCATCCACTTCTGGCAGAACTGAAGCTGAAGTATGCAGATTACGATGCCGTGTACACAAAAATGACATTCAGCGGAAAAGGCAATGACGTTGCCAACAGTGACAACGCTAGAGACATAGCGTACACCACTCTGAAAGCCTTCCTCAACAGCTACCGTAGAATGCCAACCTTGGCGGGCTACCAATCCGCAGAAGAACTCTACCAGATCTTCAAACTGTTTGGCCTCAACCTAGACCGTATGAGCTACTCCTCCCAAACTGCGCAGATGAAAAAGCTGATCGAAGAACTGGAAAAACCGGTGAACAGCCAAAAACTTAAAGCCCTGCAACTGGAAACCGCCTTCGGAGAAATGAAAGACAAACAGACGGCTTTCGAAGCCATCTTTGCAGAGCAGGCCGGCGCCAATGCAGATCTCAGAAACCAGAAAAGTGCCACAGGAATCCGCAAAGAACTGGAGAAAACCCTCAAATCCTTCCTGTCATTACTCACCGCGATGAAAGACGTCGCCGAGTGGCAACTGTTCTACAATGATGTGAATGAACTGGTAAAAGCCGCCAAACATTCCAATCTGCCACCGGCTGAAGCAATAGGAGAGAGCAATCCTACATCCTAAACACATTATTCACAGACCTGCCACAAAGCAGGTTTTTTTAATGACGATAGTTTTATTAAACAACAGTTAACAGCCGTTTTCCTTTTAGGGAACGGTTTTTGTAATTTTTCACGCTCTGGAATTCTAAATTTAAAAATCTCCAATCATACTATGAAAAATTACCTTTTACCTGCCGTAGCCGTGCTGTTTTTCAGCTGCAAAGAGACCAAAAAAACCGACGGCTCGGGACAGAGAGATGAAGCAGTGACGCAGACCGATACCCTGAAACTGCCGCCGCCGGATGAGAAAAGCGCCAAGAATAAATTCAGCAACGTCATCGGATGGCCCAAAGATAAAACGCCAGCCGCACCCGCAGGTTTCACCGTAACACGTTTTGCGGAAGGCATCAAAAGCCCGAGGAATATGATCCAGGGTGATAACGGAGATATCTTCGTCGTGCTTTCCAACTCCGAGCGTTCTACCGCAGACAAAATCAAAAATGACCTCAGCGGAAAAAGCGATGCCGAAGTCGGCGGCAAATCTGCCAACAGAATTATTCTGTACCGCGATGCCAACAAAGACGGCATCCCGGAGACGTCTTCTGTGTTCCTTACCAATCTCAATCAGCCTTATGGGATGTTGATTATCAAAGACAAATTCTATGTGGCCAATACAGACGGTCTCTATGTTTACCCCTACAAAGCCGGCGATACCAAGATCACGCAGCCCGGGAAAAAGATCTTGAGTCTGCCTGCAGGCGGCTACAACAACCACTGGACGAGGAATCTGATCACCAACAAAGACCAGTATAAAATATATATTTCCGTAGGATCCGGCAGCAACGTTGGCGAAAACGGGATGGAAAATGAGGTGCGAAGAGCGAACATCCTGGAAGTAAATCCCGATGGCAGCGGCGAGAAGATCTACGCAGCAGGCCTCAGAAATCCGGTTGGGATGAGTTGGAATCCCACGACAGGTGACCTGTGGACCGTCGTGAATGAGCGCGATGAGCTGGGCGATGACCTTGTCCCGGATTACCTTACGAGCGTGAAGCGCGACGCTTTTTATGGCTGGCCATACGCCTATTTCGGAAAGAATGAAGACCCAAGAAGAAAGGGCGAAAAGCCGGATCTCGTGGCCAAAACCATTGTGCCGGATGTACCACTTGGAAGCCATACAGCGTCTCTGGGCCTTACTTTTTACACGGGATCTCAGTTCCCTGAGACTTACAAAAACGGCGCATTCATTGGACAGCACGGTTCATGGAATCATTCTACACTGGTAGGTTATCAGCTCGCATTTGTTCCTTTTAAAGATGGCAAAGCATCGGGTACTTATCAGCCGTTTCTTACCGGTTTCATTGCAGATGAAGCGAAGGGTGACGTCTACGGAAGACCTGTCGGTGTACTTCAGATTGCAGACGGCTCTCTGCTGGTTGCAGATGATGTCAGCGGAATCGTATGGCGCGTAGCCCACACAAAAAAGTAAAGCTTAGTCTTCAATTATAACAGAAAAACCTGCCGATGTGCAGGTTTTTTTGTTTAAGATTGATGCCGGATATTTTTATGGATATAGTTCGAGCTTTATCATGGTATCCGTCTGTTCCTCAACGTCTGCTTTACGCTGATCTTAAGCTCGTGAAGCTCATCACGACCGATTTTCCTGATGGTGATGGTATCTGTTATTGTCTAGTTATATTTGATTGGTTTATAATTGTGAAATATAGTCGTGGTAGCCGCTTTTATCTAAAACTTCCTGCGGTGAGAGTTTGTAAAGGTCTTTCCAGGATTCTTTACCGAATTTCTCCACATATTTGGAAACAATCCGGAATCCAAGCCAGTAATAGAGGGTTTTTGGCGCATCGGGAAAGAGTTTTATTCTGTCGTTCCTTAGCAGAGGATTGTCGCCGGAAGTGTCTGCCAAATAAGCTTTAGTCTTGGTATAGATTTCTTTTTCGTGGGCGGTGTACCAATCCCAGTTTGCCTTTGTCATATTCTCGACCGCTTCATAGGGCTGTATCTTTTCATCGAAAAAGACGTAGGTAAAATAGCAGGCAAAACCCTCATCTATGGTTTGACTCAGTGCTGAATCCTTATCGGAATGGCTGTTGCGGAATTTTTCATAAACGAGATGATTGAGCTCGTGCGGCAGTCCTTTTTCCAAAGTGTAGCTGAGGTCCAGAGATTTATGATTAAGTTCCAAAGCAAACTGATCAGCCGTGCAGCCGCCAAAACCAATCCCGTCAAATGGTGTGAATACTATACTCACTTCTGCAGCTGGATGGTAGGGCACCATTGTATTAAATTTTTTAAGATTATTGGTTATCATCCTGCTGAGGTTGAGACTGGTAATTAGGTTTGTCCGTTCTATTATTAGCGGTTTGTCCTGATTCATCAGCGTTTTGTTCCAGGCAATCATTCCGGATTTGTTATTGAATTTTTTGCCGTTTTCCTCGCCGAAAATCATTCCGTAGCAGCTGTCCCACAATTTCCTGTGAGGCAGATAAACCTTTTGTACAACCATCACAGAATCGAAATTCTGATTTTTATGAGCAAGGATTTGAGATTTGAAAAGATTGTGGACTGTTATTTTTTCTATCCTGATACTGTCTGGTATTTTCTCGATTTTAATATAGTCGAAATCGTTTTCTACATTTTTTGTAGAGCAGGAGAAGAGGGTCAATAAACTGACAATGAGAAGGACTGTTTTCATATGGATTAAGAGTCAAAATTGATTGGACTGGTCTATTGACCGTTGTTTCAGCATCTCAAATATACAAATCTAAATGAGACCGTAAATAGTGATACCAAAATTCCAAATAACTTATCTGTAAATAGAGTAGTGCAGGGATTTTTATGACCTGATGAGCGTCTAACTGACAGCGCTGAAAATCCTCTTTTTTCAATTCTCTCATTAAAACCTTATCTTTGCATAAAATTTCTCACATTGAAGGACATCAGAACACTTAACCTGGATCAGATCAAAGATTATTTCGGTACGATTGGCGAAAAGCCTTTCCGTGCGAAGCAGGTCTATGACTGGCTTTGGAGCAAGAATATGCACTCTTTCGATGAGATGAGCAATCTTTCCAAAGAACTGAGAGAGCATCTCTCCCGTGATTTTTTCATCAATCCTATTTCTGTCGATCTGTTGCAGAAATCTACGGACGGAACGATTAAAAACGGCGTGAAACTGCACGACGGACTGATGGTAGAATCTGTCCTTATCCCAACAGAAAGCCGTAGTACAGCCTGCGTATCTTCACAGGTAGGATGTTCCTTAAACTGCGAATTCTGCGCAACAGCGAAACTCAAAAGAATGCGGAATCTGGAGGTGGCAGAGATTGTAGATCAGGTGGCACTGATAGACCGTCAAAGTAAAGAATATTTTGACAGACCGCTCACAAACATTGTGTTTATGGGAATGGGCGAGCCGATGATGAATTATAAAAACGTAGTAGAAGCCATTCACAAAATCACAAAGCCGGAAGGTTTGGGAATGTCGCCGCGGAGAATCACCGTTTCTACATCCGGAATTCCAAAGATGATCAAAATGCTGGCAGATGAGGAGATCAAAGTGAAGCTGGCTTTGTCCCTGCATTCCGCGATAGAGCACAAAAGGAATGATATCATGCCGTTTTCCGAAAAATTTCCGTTGACAGATATTATGGAAGCACTGCAATATTGGTATCAAAAAACAGGCTCGCCGATTACTTTCGAATACTGCGTCTGGAAGGGAATCAACGATGGCGATGAAGATATAAAAGCACTAATCCGTTTCTGCCGGCAGGTTCCCAGTAAGGTGAATCTGATCCAATACAATCCGATTGGCGAAGGGAAATTTGACCACAGAAGTATTGCTGCGGAAGAGAAGTACGTGCGCGAACTGGAAAAAGCCGGCATCACCATTATGGTGAGAAAAAGCCGTGGCGGCGATATAGACGCGGCCTGCGGACAGTTGGCGAATAAAACGGCTGAGTAATTCTTTAACAATCTTTTAATTGACATCATTTTCTACTTGTGAAATCTATTGCTAATTTTACAGGTATGAAAAGGACTTTATACTTCTTATTTCTTTTATTAAGCTTTCAGATCACTGCACAGAAAGCAAAGTTCCTGAAGCTCAAAAATTATAAAATATCCGTTCTGAGCGATTCTTTGAAGGAAAGTTCCGGCCTTACCGATTTCAGCGGGCGTTTGTTTTCATTTAATGACAGTGGCAATTCCGGTGATATTTTTGAGATCATACCGGGAAGTTCCAATATCAAAAAGACCTATAAAACAGGACTCAGAAATATCGATTGGGAAGCCATTACCAATTATGGCGACAGCTTCTACATCGGAGAATTCGGGAATAATCTGGGCGCAAGGAAAGATCTTAAAGTGTACAAAATCCCCTTCCGCTCAGATTCTTTGATTGTAGATTCCGTAAAAATAATTCCGTTTCACTATCCTGAGCAGAAAGACTTCACACCAAAGAACATTAATAACAACTTTGATGCAGAAGCGATGTTTTATATGAGCGGTAAAATTCACATTTTCACGAAGGAATGGGTTACCAACACTGTTTCCCATTACCTGATAGATCCGAATATGAAGGATGAGCAGCCTGCACAAAAACTGGAGACATTTGACACGGGTTTTGTGGTGACGGATGCTTCTTTTATTGATAACAGGCTCTACGTCGTAGGTTACACCAAAAAGGCGAAAGTGTATCTTGCTGTCTTTGAAAAAGACGAAAGTGGCGATCTGTTTTTCAGCCGCTCATTTAAAAAATATTTTCTGGGAAGCGCCTACAACATCGGGCAGATTGAGGGTATTGCGGCGACAGAAAAAGGGGTATACATCTCGGGCGAAAGATTCAATATAAAAATCAAAAAAGTACCACAAAGTCTCTATTTTGTATCCTATAACGATTTAGAATAATTATATTTGTGGAATAGTTTTTTCCGTGAAACAGCGGACAAATCCCGAGCATAGCCCCGATTGCAGTGGAAATCCTTTTTGCTTTTCCAGAAAAAGCAAAAAGATTGCAGCGGAAAGCGGGTTGGGACATTGTAATAAAAATCAAAAACTGTTGCTCCAAAATATAACAGATAAACGTAAAAAGTGGCGAATACCGTAGAATTAATCAAGGCTCCGATCTCTGATGAAATGAAACTTTTTGAACAGAAGTTTTATGAATCTATGAAAAGTAATGTTGCGCTTCTGGACAAAGTCACCCGTTTTATCGTCACTACAAAAGGGAAACAGATGCGGCCGATGTTTGTCTTTCTATGCGCCAAACTCGTGGGCGATGTGAATGAAAAAACCTTCCGCGGGGCGAGTATGATAGAGCTGATCCACACGGCGACGCTGGTGCACGATGATGTTGTGGATGAGAGTTACAAGCGCCGGAATTTCTTCTCGATCAATGCGCTCTGGAAGAATAAAATTGCGGTTTTGGTTGGCGATTATCTGCTTTCGAAATCTGTTCTTCTTTCTACCGACAACAAGGATTTTGATCTGCTTTCTGTGATCGCAAGGACGATCCGCGAAATGTCTGAAGGCGAGCTTCTGCAGCTGGAAAAGGCTCGAAAACTGGATATCACGGAGGATGTTTACTATGAAATCATCCGTCAGAAAACGGCTACTTTGATTGCGGCCTGCTGTGAAGTAGGTGTCCTGTCCAATAATGTGGACGAGGCTACGGCAAAAAAAATGCAGGAATTTGGGACCTACACCGGTATGGCGTTTCAGATTAAGGATGATCTTTTTGATTATCAAACAAGTAATATCATCGGGAAGCCTGTCGGTATCGATATTAAAGAGCAAAAGATGACTTTGCCTCTCATCTATGCGCTCAAAAATGCTGGTCCGGACAATTACAAAAAATATTTCGCAACCATAAAGCGTTACAACAACGATTCTAAAAAAGTGCGAGAGCTGGTAGAATTTGTCAAATCATCCGGCGGAATGGATTATGCCATCCAAACGATGAAAGATTATCAGCAGAAAGCGCTCGTCATCTTAGCAGATTTTCCTGATAATGAAGCTAAAGAATCTCTGAAGCTGATGTTGGATTATGTGATCAACAGGAAGCTTTAAAAATAATTCCTTTTAAAAATTAGCCTTTCTTTTTCGAGACAAATACCTTAATTTTGGTAGATGAATAACTCACCTCTTGCAGAAATTCTACGCCCGAAATCCTTAGAAGAAGTCTTGGGACAGGAACATCTCACAGGAAAATCCGGAACCATCAAAAGAATGATGGATAACGACACGCTGAATTCACTCATTTTCTGGGGACCGCCTGGAACGGGAAAAACCACTCTGGCAGAGATTATTTCTGAAAAATCAGGCCGAAAATTCTACAAATTATCAGCTGTTTCTGCCGGCGTAAAAGATGTACGGGATATCATCGAAGAAGCTAAAAAGCAAAACCTCTTTTCAGGAAAAAGTCCGATTCTTTTTATTGATGAAATCCACAGATTCAACAAATCCCAGCAGGATTCTTTACTCCACGCGGTTGAAAAAGGCTGGATCACCTTAATCGGTGCGACAACCGAAAATCCCAGTTTCGAAGTAGTTTCGGCTTTGCTGTCCAGAACGCAGGTTTATATTCTGAAAGCTTTGACTTTTGAAAAACTGGAAGAACTTGCCGATATCGCTGTCGGAAAGTACAATGAGCTGAATCAAACCAAATTTTTTCTGGAGGAAAAAGAAGCCTTCATCCAATATTCCGGCGGTGATGCCAGAAAACTGATTAATTCTATCGAGTTGGTGTTGAATCAATTCAAATCTGCGAAGAAAAATAAGATCTCCAACAAGGATGTTCTTTCGGTTTTGCAGGAAAATATGGCTTTGTACGACAAAAATGGGGAACAGCATTATGACATCATTTCAGCCTTCATCAAATCGATGCGCGGCTCGGATCCAAATGGCGCCGTTTACTGGCTCGCCAGAATGCTGGTGGGCGGCGAGGATATCAAATTCATTGCAAGAAGAATGATGATTCTGGCAGCCGAAGATATTGGTTTGGCCAATCCAAATGCTTTGGTAATGGCCAACAACTGTTTTCAGGCTATCAACGTCATCGGGAATCCCGAGGCGAGAATCATCCTGAGCGAGACGGCCGTATATCTAGCCGTTTCTCCAAAAAGCAATTCCACGTATAATGCCATTAATGAAGCGATGGCCTTCGTCAAAAAAACCGGAAATCTTGCGGTACCACTGCATCTCAGAAATGCACCTACGAAACTGATGAAAAATCTTGATTACGGCAAAGACTACCAATATGCACATTCCTACGAAGGCAATTTTGTGGATCTGGAATTCCTGCCAGACGAGATCAAAGGTACCTCGTTTTACAATCCTGCCAACAATTCGACCGAGAAGAAAATCCGCGAACAGCTGAAGGATAAATGGAAAGACAAATATGACCTTTGAGTTAAATATTCCTAATTTTTATTTTAAACTAATTAAATCGATTTCCTTTTAATATCTTTGCGAAAGACAGAAAACTATGGAACATTACGAAGGTTGGAAAAGCTTATTAAACCCCGAATTTTACATCAATATGGGTGGTTTTTGGCTTATTTTATTTATTATATTCGCAGAGACAGGACTTTTCGTAGGTTTCTTTTTGCCGGGCGACAGTTTGCTCTTCATTTCAGGGATTTACGCCGTTAAAATCATCGACACGACTTTCGGAACTACAGGTTCAGATTTTTTGGATACAACGATTCTGGCGACAGCAGTAGCCATTGCAGCCATCATCGGAAACGAGATCGGCTACTGGTTTGGCTACAAAAGTGGACCATTGTTGTATGAAAGAAAAGATTCCTTCTTTTTCAAGAAAAAATACCTCTTCAAAGCGCACGACTTTTTTGAAGATCACGGGACAGTTGCCGTCATCCTGGCCAGATTTCTGCCGATTGTAAGAACTTTTGCGCCCATCGTAGCGGGAATCGTCAAAATGGACAAAAAGAAATTCTTCTATTACAACATTATCGGAGCCTTTGCGTGGTCTTTCACAATGATCTTTGCAGGCCATTATCTGGACAAACTATTTATGGATCAGTTCGGGATAGATCTGAAGAAAAAACTGGAAATTATCGTTTTGGTCATCGTTTTGGTCACAACTTTGCCTATCGTAATCAAGTTCTTTTTTACGAAAGACAGAGAAAGGCCGGCGCAGGACTAGACATAGCATTGAAACAACAGAATACAATACCAACCGGAATCCATTTCCGGTTTTTTGTTTTTATAATTTGGGCAGCTTTATCCGTCCTCCGTTCCCGCTATTTTTTGCCATCAAGTTCAGCCAAAGAAGAAATGGAGTAGTCCGCAAAAAATGAGCTCCACTCAGGCCGGGCTGCGGGCTCGTAGATAGTCAGAAATCATCAAAATCAATAAAATCTAAATTAAGATAAGAAATGAAAGTATTTGTAAACAAAAGAATTCCGGACAACGGCATTCGCATTTTGAAAGAAGCGAACTTAGAAATCATCGTCCCCGAAACAGAAACGCCAACACAAGAAGAGTGGCTGGAAAACTGCAAAAAAGCAGACATCATATTGAGTGTAGGTGGAAAAAATAAGTACGACAAAGACTTCTTCGACGCTTGCCCCAACATCAAAGCAATCGCTCTCTTTTCTGTCGGCTTCGATCAGGTAGATATCAAAGAAGCTACGAAAAGAAAAATAGCAGTCGGCAATACACCAGACGTTTTGAGCCGCGCCACTTCCGACGTCGCATTTTTATTGATGCAGATGGTTTCCCGCAAAGCCAGCTACAATATAGACAAAGTAAAATCAGGAAACTGGAAAGATTTCGATGCTCTCGAGGAACTTGGTCAGGAACTTTACGGCAAAACACTGGGAATTTTAGGACTTGGCAGGATTGGTTTTGAAATGGCTGAAAAATGTAAAGCGGCTTTCGGAATGGATATTATTTATCACAACAGAAGCCATAACCAAGAAGCCGAAAAAGAGCTGGATGCAAAATATGTATCATTTGATGCGTTGATTGAAAACTCAGATGTGATCAGCATTCACGCCAACTATACACCAGAGCAGGCCAGCATATTCAACGAATCGGTTTTTGAAAGGATGAAGCCCAATCTTATTTTCATAAACACCGCAAGAGGCGGCTTTCACAATGAGCAGGATTTGCTAAAGGCTTTGAAATCAGGAAGCATCTGGGGCGCGGGTCTAGACGTTACCAATCCGGAACCGATGGAAAAAAATAGTCCGCTCCTGGAATTGTCAAATGTGTGCGTTCTGCCGCACATCGGCTCTGCAACAATAGAAGCCAGAAGTGGAATGGCAAGACTGGCGGCAGAAAATGTCGTAGCATTTACAAAAGGTGAAAAGATGCCGGCCTGCGTCAATCCTGAAGTTTATGAAGGTTAATTTCATTAAATAAATTATAGAAATACAAAGCTTGGAATCATATTTGTCTATCAACATTCAACCAAAATAAAAATATTATGACACCAGAAGATAACATCGAAAGAAACTTGGAAGACTTGGATTACAATCCGGGAGAAGATATTTTCAACAGAGAAGAACACATCCCATTGGACGGTGATGGCAATCCAATCAGAGACGCAGGTCAGGTGAATGACGAAATGCCATTCGGATTAGACGTTCCGGGCGCAGAAGATGACGACAATTTTGAACAGGTCACCAATCAGCTGCCGGACGAAGAAAACAACTATTACAGCACCAGCGACAACGAGGATGATCACGAAGAAGAAAATGACGACATTGTAGAATAAAAAAATAGCTTACCTAAACTGGTAAGCTATTTTTTTTAGTTCAGATCCCTGAATATCTTTAGCGGTTTCTTGTTCTCATCAATCGCAACCAGGGTAAAATCTCCCGAGACTGCTTTTTCGCGGACCTCATTGTACATTTCTTCTACAAAGATTTCCACGTTGACCTTTACACTCGTATTTCCGACATATTTTATCCGTCCGATCAGTTCTACAATGGTATCAGCAGGAATAGGTTTTTTAAAATCAATTCTGTCACAGCTTACCGTTACGAAGGACTTTCTCGCAAATCTAGTAGCGGTCATAAATGCCACTTCATCCATCATTTCCATCACTTTCCCACCGAACATCGTATTATGATGGTTCGTCGTATTTGGGAAAACCACTTTGAAAACGCGGGTTTCCGATTGCTGGATTTTATCTTCGTAATTCATTCTTGATTGTTAAATTGCGTACTGAAATCGTTTTTGAAGCTGCAAATATAAGTGATAGAAACTGTTCTAAGAAATTTCATAAATTAGATTCGTAGAAAACCATTGCTTTCAAATTCAGATAGTGAATTTCAAAATTCCCCTCCTCTGGAGGGGCGACTAAAATTCGAAGAATTGTTGACGGGGTGGTCACTCAAAAACACAAACAAATGAATGAAATCCAAACCAAAATTAACGAAATTCCCATCCGCAGGAATTTCGTAGAGAATCTACCTTACAATTCTCACCTCAAAAAACTTTTACCCGGAAAAAGAAAAGCCGGAATTCTAAGCGAAGTTATTTTCTGGAAACAAGTTCGGGCAAGAACTTTTCATAACATTGATTTTGACAGGCAAAGAATTATTGGAAATTATATTGTCGATTTTTATGTCAAAACGCTTGGATTAATTATTGAAATTGATGGTTCAAGCCACGACGAAAAAGAAGTTTACGATGGGATAAGGCAAACATATTTGGAGTCTTTGAATCTAAAAGTGTTTAGAATTACAGATTTTGATGTGAAGAATAATTTAGCTTTGGTGATGAAAGAATTAGAGATATTTATTATTGAAAATTACAGATGCTAAAATTCCGCTCCTCCGAAGGGGTGGATTCGACCAAAGGGAGAAGACGGGGTGGTTTTGCATAATTTACCACCCCCGAAATCTGAAATTTACAATTTCAAATTTCTCCCCTCCAATGGAGGGGAATTTTTTATCAATTCATTATTATATCTTTTTCAAATTGAATATCTTTAAAACTTTGAAAATCGAAAATTCACTATGACTTTCCAACAGCAAATCCAGCAAGGCATTCCCACCGAATTACCTCAGCCAAAACCACACGAGACTGAAATCAATCACGCTCCGAAACGTAAAGAAATTTTAACGGACGAAGAGAAAATATTAGCCTTGAAAAACGCTTTGCGCTATTTCGAACCCAAATTTCATGCAGAATTGTTGCCGGAATTCAGGGAAGAACTGGAGAAATACGGCAGAATCTATATGTACCGCTTCCGTCCCGATTATGAGATGAAAGCGAGAGACATTGCCGAATATCCAGGAAAATCGGAGCAGGCAAAAGCCATTATGCTGATGATTCAGAATAATTTGGATTATGCCGTGGCACAACATCCGCACGAATTGATTACGTATGGTGGAAATGGTGCGGTGTTCAGTAATTGGGCGCAATATCTTCTGACGATGAAATATCTGTCTGAAATGACGGACGAACAGACGCTGACAATGTATTCCGGTCATCCGATGGGATTATTTCCTTCGCACAAAGATGCACCGAGAGTCGTGGTGACGAATGGGATGATGATTCCAAATTACTCTAAGCCGGATGACTGGGAGAAATTCAATGCGCTGGGTGTTTCGCAGTATGGACAGATGACGGCGGGAAGTTATATGTACATCGGTCCGCAGGGAATTGTGCACGGAACGACGATTACCGTTTTGAATGCTTTCAGAAAAATTAATAAAGAACCAAAAGTCGGAATCTTCGTTACTTCAGGTTTGGGCGGAATGTCCGGAGCTCAGCCAAAAGCCGGAAATATCGCTGGTTGCATTACGGTGATTGCCGAAGTGAATCCGAAGATTACCAAAATCCGTCACGAACAGAAATGGGTGAATGAAATCCACGAAAATCTGGATGAACTGGTGGCAAGAGTAAGAAAAGCTCAGGAAAATCAGGAAACGGTTTCTCTGGCTTACCTTGGAAACATCGTTGATATCTGGGAAAAATTTGATGAAGAAAATTTAAGAATCGATATCGGTTCAGACCAGACTTCGCTTCACAATCCCTGGGCGGGCGGTTATTATCCGGTCGGGCAATCCTTTGAAGAATCCAATACGATGATGGCAGAAAACCCTGAATTATTCAAAGAAAAAGTTCAGGAAACTTTGAGAAGACACGCTGAAGCGATCAACAAACATACCGCAAAAGGAACCTATTTCTTCGACTACGGAAATGCCTTTTTACTCGAAGCTTCCAGAGCCGGAGCTGATGTAATGTCAGATAATCCTACGATTGGAAGGGAATTCAAATACCCAAGCTACGTTCAGGATATTATGGGACCGATGTGTTTTGATTATGGTTTCGGGCCGTTCCGTTGGGTTTGTACCAGCGGAAAACCGGAAGATCTGCAGAAAACCGATGATATTGCGTGTGCCGTTTTAGAGGAAATGATTAAAACATCACCCGAGGAAATCCAACAGCAGATGAAAGACAATATTACGTGGATTAAAGGCGCTCAGGAAAACAATCTGGTAGTTGGTTCACAGGCGAGAATTCTGTACGCTGATGCGGAAGGACGAATGAAAATCGCTGAAGCCTTCAACAAAGCCATTGCCAACGGAGAAATTGGAGCGGTGATTTTGGGAAGAGACCATCACGATGTTTCGGGGACGGATTCGCCGTACAGAGAGACTTCTAATATTTATGACGGCTCGAGATTTACGGCAGATATGGCGATTCACAATGTGATTGGCGACAGTTTCCGTGGGGCGACCTGGGTTTCTATCCACAACGGTGGCGGCGTTGGCTGGGGAGAAGTGATCAATGGTGGTTTCGGGATGTTGCTCGATGGTAGCGATGATGCCGACAGAAGATTAAAATCAATGCTTTTCTGGGATGTGAACAACGGAATTTCCCGCCGAAGCTGGGCAAGAAATGAAGGTGCTATTTTTGCCATCAAAAGAGCAATGGAAGCCGAGCCGAATTTGAAGGTAACGCTGCCGAATTTTGTGGATGAGCGTTTGTTTTAAGCTTACTCAACTTTAATGAAAGAATTTACTTTAATTTATCCTATGCTTTTGCCAAATTCGATTATTGGATGAAAATGGAAAATTGGTGGGAGAAATTTTGCTAAATATAATTGCAAGTTTTAACGAAAAAATCAAAATAGACAACGAAATTTTCAAGATTAAATACCATAGTTTGTTTTCGAGAGACTATAAAATATTTGACCAAAATGAGAATGTAGTTTTTAAATCGGATATTTCAAAAAAAAGATTTATTTATTATGGAAGTGAGAAAGAAATATTCACTTATAAGAATAATGGATGGTTTAATAATACTGTAAGCCTATACAGAAACAATGAATTCATCATTTCTGTCGAATCTAAAGGCTTTTTCAAAAATAAATATAAGATAGAGGAATAATAATTTCAATAACCGCTTTATAATTTTGGCATTATTAAATGATTTCATTAGTAGGCAAGGTTCGTAAATCCCGACGAAGCTGGGCAAGAAATGAAGGTGCTGTTTTTGCGATTAAAAGAGTAATGGAAGCCAGACCGAATTTGAAGGTGACGTTGCTGAATTTTGTGGATGAGAGTTTTTGTAGTTCATCGCGAGGAAGACCAATGAATGTCATTGTGATGAGGATGAACTCCTCGTGAGCATAATTACGCTGAAAGAATATATTCCTTATATTGCAGGAACGTTTCCTAACGTGCTGGGTTTTATAAAATTAATCACAGAAAAATTAAAACAGTAAATTTAGATCAACATATTTTCTTCACATGTTTTATAAAAAATATATAATAATATTATTAACGATTGTTTTTAATTTTTGTACAGCGCAGACATTCACTGGTGCAGGCGGTAATATTCCCAAAAACGATTATACTATTTTTGATATTAATGTCAGCGGTATTGGAATTTTAAATTCCAGCCAAGGCTTAGAAAAAATTTGTGTCAATATCAATTTTCCACATGATGAGAATTTAAAATTAGCCTTACGTTCGCCTTTCGGCTCAATTATTATTCTAAGTGAAAATAATGGTGGACAAGGTTCGGATTATTCAGGAACATGTTTTGACGGGATATCAGCAAACAGTATTATCCTGGGAGAAGCTCCATTTACAGGGAACTTTTTACCAGAAACTTCCTTAGGGATTTTAAATAATAAGCAATCGGGAGATGGAAAATGGTCTTTAATAATTTACAATAATTCCACCACATTATCAGGAAACTTGATAAGTTGGACGCTAACATTTGGAAACCAACCTGTCATCGTTCCGCCCGATCCGCCATATCCAATTTGTAATGCTAATATCCCGACAACTTGCACAAACGAAGGTTTTTGTGATTACGGGAAATCATATTGTGGAGTTTATAATAATGCATATGGAACACCTTATTTAAATCCTCAGAAAGGCTATTTAAAATTCAAAGCATCAGGAAAAAGTGCTTTTTTCAGAGTCTGGATAAAAAATGGCGGGCCAGATCGCAACATGGATGGATCTTTACCTATAGAACTTTATGTTAGTATTTATAATTCAGACTGTATCACTTCGGGATCTGAACCACTGGAGAGGTTTCTGTTGTCCTACGATCTAGATAGTAGACCAGATCCCAATTATTATGATTTGAAGCTAAATAATATTTTGGAAGAATGCCAATTGTACACGATAAAACTTGAAGGGATTAATAACAGATGTTATTTTGATTACGCTATTGAACAAACATCAGGAATCAATCTGAAGGAAATTGTTGTAGATCCTCCGTCCGCAAAAATATGTGCAGGAGATTCTGTTGATTTAAGTGTGATCGAAGGCTGTGGTCCGTTTGTATGGAGCCCATCTGCAGGATTAAATAGTACTTCAGGGAGTCATGTGGTAGCTTCGCCCACTACAACAACCACATATAGAGTTTCTTCTACCGGTGCATGTTCTAAAACTAAAGACGTTTTGGTAGAAGTGGTTCCGAAACCTATTGCCAATGCAGGTGCAGATCAAACGAAATGTTCAAATATATTTCAAATGGATGCCAATGTACTTGCATCCGGAGAAAATGGATTATGGGAAGTTATCAATGGTGATGTTTCGCCCAATGCTTCATCGGATCCAAAACAAATCTTTGTTTTAAAATCTCAGACCGCAACATTACGCTGGACTGTTACCAACGGTATTTGTTCTGTTTCTGATGATATAACATTAGTTAATACATTACCGCCAAATACAAACCTTAATTTTAGTTATGAATCTCCTGTCTGTATTAAAAAATACACTTTTTTACCGCCGCAATTAGCAGCTGCTTTTTCTTCTGGCGGTACCTTTTCATCAACTTCCGGGTTGGTAATAAATCCCACGACAGGAGTGATTAATATGGCTCAGTCATCGCCAGGAAACTATCTCATAAAATATAATAAGTATATAAATCCAACGTGCGGAACTGTGGATTACGGTACTTATATTGAAATCAAGCCCTACACAAATCCTGTAATTAATTTCAATTTTCCAGATGCAATCTGTAATGATGTTAATTCGGTTGTACCCAACCTGCCATCTGGCTTTCAAAGTGGGGGGACATTTTCTTCATCCAGCACAAGTTTGTCTATTAATCCAACAACCGGAATGATAAATGTTGCAAGCAGTCAGAATGGTGTTTATACAATTACTTATAATTATCCCGGATCTTTAGCAGACTGTGTGGCTCAAAAATCCTATTCACAAAAAGTTTCTATATCATCAAAGCCACAATACGTTCAAAATTTGGATGTCTTCAGTTGTAATATAAGTAGAACAGGAATCGGCAGTTTTGATCTGGGATCAACAAAAGCATTATTAACGGGAGAAGCCAATGCAACCGTAAGTTTTTTTGAAACTTTGCAGGATGCAGAGCAGAATCAGAACCCAATTGATGATTTAAAGCCTTATCCCAATGAAGTTCCGTATCATGATGAAATATTTGCCAGAATTTCTGTTCCCAACAAATGTACAGTATATGCAACATTGGATTTGAATGTCAGAGAAAATGTATACTCAGATACTTTGGGTGAAGGTCCTTATTATGTCTGCAATGGCACATTAGAATTGAACGCAGGCGAAGGATTTGATAAATACGAATGGTCACCAACAAAGGAAACCTCCCAAAAGATAAATGTTACTACACCAGGAGAATATTGCGTTAAAATTACCTCAAAGGAGGGTTGTTCGTTT